>ENA-OQBT01000123-OQBT01000123.1-human-gut-metagenome-genome-assembly--contig:-NODE-123-length-53726-cov-3.604321_pt1 | contig 53726 bp, 55 predicted proteins | sample MGYA00242749_ERZ504557 | MGnify/ENA primary metagenome ERZ504557 (study PRJEB26092, sample SAMD00036243) | human gut metagenome | host: Homo sapiens | study: EMG produced TPA metagenomics assembly of...
CCCAAAAACGTGAAAACAAGATCATTATATCATACTACAAGGAGTTTCTTATCATGAAATATTCAACGAAATTAAGTGATACTGTTCATGTGATGGTTCTGATTGCTATCAACCAGGAAAAATCCCTCTCCAGTGCCTCAATTGCAGAAAGTGTCCATACAAATCCCGGCTTTGTACGCCAGCTTATGTTAAAACTAAAAAAAGCGGAACTTATGACCAGTGTAGCCGGACATGCCCGTCCTTCTCTTTCAAAACCAGCCGATCAGATTACATTGCTGGATATTTATAAAGCAGTTGAAGGTGATAAACCATTGCTTCATTTAGATACTCATACCAATCCAGATTGTGGCGTTGGCATTAACATTCAGTTATCTTTGCAGGGATTTTATAATGAAATTCAAAAGGCTGCCGAAGAAAAAATGAATACGATTACTTTACAGGATATCATAGATACCTACTATCAGCGGATATCTATAGAAAATAACTTACAGAATATTATTTAACAGGAGAACACTTTCATGTACCTTCAGCAAATACGAAATGCCACCAAAACACTGTGGGAGAAGTAGACTATGAGAAAACAATCTGGTCAAGTTCATAGCAGGGAATCTTCTGCGACTCTCCAACTGACAGTAAGTTTACTCTATCCTTAATTGCTTAAGCTGGTTGTATATGAATAAAGAATGATGTATAGTATTTGCAAGAGGCACCTTCTTTCGTAAATGTTGCAAATGTTTGTTTCGTCACTTTCATTATACAACATCAAGAATCAAGGTGTCTTTCTTTTATGCAAAATCACGAACTTGCTCATTTATAGATAAAACGATTTTATTTCAAAAGCGGTTTTTACTAAAAATACGTCTGCCGTTTTTGGTCATTATTACTATGCATTGATACCTGGTCAAATTTCTTCCGAAAACAGATGATTTCAGGAATCAACTTGTCGGCACACTCCTTTGTAGTATGTTGTCTATCCTCCATTGAAATCCCTCTTCTTTGGTGATACAATATGTTACAATGCTTATCAAAAGTTACATCATTTTGGGGGACATTTACACTACAAAGGAGAATTTATTTATGTTTCAGGTTTTTGTTGATTCAGCAGCAAATCTGCCTGCTGTTACTGCGAAAAAATACGATATCCATGTCGTTTCTTTCGTCAATCTTGTGAATGGAAAAGAGCTGGTCTGCTTCGACCCGGATCTGTCACCGGAAGAGGAGCTTGCAAAAGGAAAAGAATATTACAATGCCATGCGCACCGGCTGTGAAATCAAGACCGGACTGATCAGCACCGCAAATTTTGCGGATGCGTTCCGCACCGCTCTTGAGGCAGATCAGGATGTCATCTATCTTTCCTTAAGCAAAAACATCAGCGGAACTTATAACTCCGCAAGACTTGCTGCAGAGGAGCTTCTTGAAGAATACGGCGGAAAACGTAAAATCCGCCTCGTCGATTCCCTGAATGCCTCTCTTGCACAGGGCATCCTCGCCATCTATGCCAGCGAGATGCGCGATCGGGGCATGAACGTAGACGAAGCGGCAGATCTTCTGGAAACCTATGTTGGCAAAATGAACGGTGTTTTCACCGTCGGCGATCTGAAATATCTTTCCCGTACCGGAAGAATCAAGGGAAGTGTCGCTGTGGTCGGAAATATGCTGAAAATCAAACCGATTCTGCGTGGAAGTGAAGATGGCTATATTGTTTCCTACAAGAATGTCCGCGGGCGCAAGGCCGTTTTAAATGAACTGATCCGTCTCTTCTGTGAAACGATCGAAGAACCGGAAAAGCAGATCGTCGGAATCGCACATGCAGATGCCTATGAGGAATCTCTTTATATGATGGAAGAAATCCAGAAAAGAGTGAAGGTGCGTGAATTTATCAATACTTCTTACGATTACTGCACCGGAAGCCATGTCGGACCGGATACGATCGCTTTGTTCTATCTCGGAAAAGACCGCAGTCTTCTGTAAAAGGAGCAACCAGACTAACCACTGCTGTTCCACTGTATTTTTTCCGAAATTGCTGTAAACAGCGGAAATACGTTTCTTCTTTCCATGCATAATTCCACCTGTTTTTCCACATACTACCCATACAACACAAATTATGGAAAGTATGTGATGTACTCTCGGAGTCTTTCTGTGCTTGATTTTGTGAGATGATTTCTTGCCCGTTGTGCCTAAATTTCTGAGGCGTACGCGGCGCGTACGTTGATGAAATTCGGGTGCAACTGGCGGAAAATCAGCCGCAAAAGCAAGTGCAGAAAGATTCCGAAAGTACATTGTAAAAACAGGAGGAATTTTTCATATGAAAGCGACGGGAATTGTTCGAAGGTTGATGATCTGGGGCGTGTGGTAGTTCCCAAGGAAATCCGGCGCACGATGCGGATCCGGGAGGGACAGGCCATGGAAATTTATACCGGACGGGAGGGTGAGATTATCCTGAAGAAATACTCACCGATCGAAGAGCTGGCGGAATGCGCAGCAGGGTTTACAAAATCGATTTCAACGGTGACCGGATGTCTCGTCTGTGTTTCGGATCAGGAACAGATTGTAGCGGCAAACGGGCCGGAACAGAAAAATTATCTTGGCAAGTCCATCAGCAGCCGGCTGGAGGAAGCGATTCTGAACCGGAAAACAGTACTTGCGCGTCCCGGTGAAAAGGCTTATTTTTCAATTTTGGAAAACACAGACAATACTACTCCTCTGCCGGAGCTCATTTTTCCGATTCTCTCCTCCGGTGATGCCATCGGTTCGGTCATTCTCTGCGGCAAAGACAGGGAGTCCCTGCCGGGCGATACGGAAAAGAAGCTCCTCCAGGTAGCGGCAACGTACCTCGGACGGGAAATGGAAAACTAAACAGGGGATTTATCGAAGGCAATTTATCAAAGGCTTTTTGCATCATCCGCACAGGTTATGCAAGAGGCCTTTTCCTGTTATTCTGTAATTCGAGATATTCCAATTTTATCTTGCTATTTACACCTGCATTGTCTACAATAAAAATGACGTGCACGAAAACCTTCAGCCGATACGCCCGAAGCTTTTCTGTGCCTGCTTTTATAAGCCGGGAAAAATTCCCGGAGTATCCTACATTACACAAGGAGGAATTTCCATTCATGAAATACATTGCAAAGAAATTCGTCTCTCTCCTTCTTACGCTGCTTCTTGTATCCTTTTTATCGTTCTTTGCCTTTTCCGTCATACCCGGAGATGCGGCAAAATCGCAGCTTGGCACGGAGGCGACGCCGGAGCGGATTGAGGCTCTGCAAAAGGAAATGGGGCTGGATCGGCCGGTTCTGGAACGGTACGCTTCGTGGGTAACCGGCTTTTTTCATGGAGATCTCGGCACCTCGTATTCATACTCGATGCCGGTCGGAGAACTGATCCGCGATAAAGTTCCGATTACCATCGCTATCACCGTTATCGCATTCCTGATGATCCTTGTTGTCTCGATTCCCATCGGCATTTTCACAGCACAGCACGCCGGAGGCATCTGGACCGGCTGATCATGACGATCAATCAGGTGATCATGTCTGTGCCGGGATTTTTCATCGGTATTCTGATCACGTATCTTTTCGGTCTGATTCTCAAATGGTTTCAGCCGGGCGCCTATGTGCCGATTTCTGAAAATTTTTCCGGTTTTATCGGTTATCTTGTTGCACCGTCTGCCGCCATTGCACTTCCGCGCTGTTCCATGGCTGTCAAAATGCTGCGCAGCTCTGTGCTCTCGCAGCTCGATGCCGACTATGTGCGCACCGCCTATTCCCGCGGAAACAGTACACGCCGTGTTATGTATCACCATGTGCTGAAAAACGCCCTGATTCCGGTACTGACCTTCTGGGGCATGACAATCGCAGATATTGTGGCAAACAGCATTATTCTGGAACAGGTTTTTTCGATTCCGGGCATGGGCAATCTTCTGATCACTTCGATCTCCAACCGCGATTACCCCGTGGTTCAGGGCATCCTTGTACTGATCGCCGCCCTCATTATTATCATCAATTTCGTGGTAGATCTGCTGTATGGCAGAATTGATCCGCGCATCCGCGTAAAAGACTGACGGGAGCTTTCGATCATCCGCTCCCTGCGACCGAAAGGTCGCAGGGAGCCGCCCACGACAAACGAAAGGGTTTTCATTATGAAAAAGAAACGCAATCTCACGCTGATCATCGGAGCTGTTCTCACCGCTTTTATGCTTCTGTTTCTTCTGATCGGCTTTTTCTACACACCGTACGACCCGGATGCAATGAACGGCGCAGCAAGTTTGCTGCTCCATCTCTGTCGCACCCGTTCGGCTGCGATCACTTTGGACGCGATATTTTCAGCCGCGTCTTAAAAGGAACCGGTACAACCTTCTTCGTCGCTTTCGCTACTCTGCTGCTCGGCGGAACCATTGGTGTCCTCGTCGGTGCGTTCACCGGGTATTTTGGCGGATGGATTGACGAAATCCTGATGCGCATAAACGATGTCATTGTTTCCTTTCCGGGAATCCTGCTGGCGCTGGTATTTATCGCGCTGCTGGTCCCGGCAAATACAACGTGATCCTTGCACTCGGTATCGTATTCATTCCGAGCTTTGCACGTATCACCAGAAGCGAATTTCTCGCACGCAAAGATATGGACTATGTCAAAAGTGCCCGTCTGATGGGTGTTTCCCATCTTCGGATCATATTTGTACATATCCTGCCAAATACGGTCCCGTCCCTTCTTTCGATGGCAGCAATCGGTTTCAACAACGCCGTTCTCTCCGAGGCCGGCATGAGCTTTCTCGCATCGGTGTCCAGCCGCCCGATGCCTCGCTTGGACGGATGCTCTCAGAATCCCAGACGTATCTGATGACTGCTCCCTGGGGCTCTGTTTTCCCCGGTCTTGCTGTCATTTTACTGGCGCTTGGCGTATCGCTCCTCGGCGACGGATTACAGAAGAAAGGCGGTAACTGATATGGCACTTCTCGATGTACGTGACTTAAAAATTGCATTTTACGATACCACGCCACCGACCGAAGTGGTAAAAGGCATCTCCTTTTCCTTAGAAGAAGGTGAGACGCTTGGCATTGTCGGGGAATCCGGTTCCGGCAAAACCCAGACGGCGCTCTCCATTCTGCACCTTTTAAAGGAAAATTCCGCCGTATCCGGCGGAGAAATTCTCTACGAAGATTCTTCCGTTGCGCACGCTTCCAGCCAGGATCTGCAGCGCATCCGCGGAAAAGAAATCAGCATGATTTTTCAGGAACCGATGACCTCTTTAAATCCGGTTCTGACCATCGAAGAACAGATTGCAGAGGGACTGCTGATCCATGAGAGCTGCACACCGGCAGAACGTCATGAAAAGGTTCTTGCCATAATGCATGAGGTCGAGCTTCCCGACCCGGAAAAGCTTTGCAAAAAATACCCTCACCAGCTCTCCGGCGGTCAGCGCCAGAGGGTGATGATCGCTGCGGCGCTTATTACAGAACCGAAGCTTCTGATTGCAGACGAGCCGACAACAGCTCTTGATGTGACGATTCAGTCGCAGATCTTAAAGCTGCTGAAAAAAATCAATGAACGCCATCACACGGCGATTCTTTTTATCTCACACGACCTCGGCGTCATCCGTTCGCTCTGTGACCGGGTCGTCGTCATGAATCATGGGACGATTGTGGAATCCGGCAGTGTAGACGATGTCTTTTTCCACCCAAAGGAAGACTACACCCGCCGCCTGCTCGATGCAATTCCGAACCGACGAACATCGCTGCGAAAGCGAATCAAAATCGCTCCAACAGCTCAATGGCCGACAGGCTCTGACAAAAAAGCTGCTCCGCCGGCGGAAAAGGAGGAATAACCCATGGAAGAAATCAGTCCGAACAACATTCTGGAAGTCAGCCATATTTCTGCCTCCTATCAGGAGGGAAAGCAGAGAAAAACGGTGCTTCATGATATCTCTTTCGAGCTTCATGAAAATGAAATTCTCGGTCTCGTCGGAGAGAGCGGATGCGGAAAATCGACACTCTCCAAAGTGATCTTAGGATTTATCCGCCCAGATGAAGGCGAAATAATTTCGCAGGTCGACCATCCGCAGATGATTTTCCAGGACCCGTTTTCCTCCCTGAATCCGGCGAAGAAAATCTCCTGGATTTTAGAAGAACCGCTTCGGATGCAGAAGGTTCCAAAAGAAGAACGAAAAAAACGGGTTCTTGCGATGGCCGAAAGAGTCGGCCTCTCCGCAGAGCACCTGAAACGCCGCCCGCATGAGCTCTCCGGCGGCCAGCGCCAGAGAGTCAGCATCGCGGCCGCACTGATCCAGGGCTCACGCCTGATCCTTGCCGACGAACCGGTTTCCGCTCTCGATGTGACGATTCAGAAGCAGATCATGGAGCTGATGGTTCAGCTTCAGGAGGAGCTTCAGCTCTCGATTCTCTTTATCTCGCATGACCTCAACGTGATCTATCAGATGTGCGACCGGGTTCTCGTGATGAAAGAAGGCCGGATTGTGGAGAACGCGGAGACGGAAGAACTGTTTGCGCATCCGCAGAATGATTATACAAAGGAGCTTCTGGCGGCATCACCAGAGCTGTAGTTTTATTTCCAGCATTCTCTAAACACCCGAAGTACATTCTTGGAAAAGACCTTCTCGATCTCCTCATCTGTAAAGCCTTCGTGGCTCATCACATCTGCGAGATGCTGCATATGCGCGGTGTCCGGCACATCCGTTTCACCGCTGAAACCGTCAAAATCGGTTCCAAGGCCGATGATGTCGATACCGCCGACGTTGCGCAGATATTTCATATGGCGTACCATATCCATCGTCGATGCCTTTTTCGTTGCCGGCTCCTCCTCGCGCAGAAACGACGGACAGAAATTGATACCGGTGACGCCGCCACGCTCTGCGAGCTGACGAATCATTTCATCTGAAAGGTTTCGCAGATGGAAGCACGCACCGCGCGCATTGGAATGGGATGCAATGACCGGACCTCTCGTATGTGCAAAAACATCGCGGATTCCGGCATCATTTAAGTGTGATAAATCGATCACTATGCCGAGCCGCTCCATCTCCTCGACAAAGGTAATACCGGTCGGTGTCAGCCCGTTTTCAAGATCCGGAAGATATGGCTTTCCCTCTTCCTGCGCCGGGTTCGGGAATCCAAGCTCATTCGGAAAGTTCCAGGTCAGCGTGGAAATCCGCACACCGAGATCGTACAGTGTGTGCAGTTTTTCGATACTGCCTTCGTAAACACCACCCTCTTCGACGGTCATCACCGCACCTATTTTTCCTTCCTTCTGTACCTGCATCAGATCCGCATACGTTTTGATCTGACAAATGCGGTCCGGATACCGTTCCACCTCTGATTTCCACAGATCAGCCAGCTTTCTCACATGCTCAAACGGCGTTTCGTCTTTCAGTCCCTTCAGGAACGTAAACAAAGAAAAGCACTGGCAGAGGCTGCCGCCCTTTTCCAGCTTATCCAGATTGATCTGAAGATCCGCATCCGCAAGATGCTCCTGTTTTTCCTTCCACTGCAGCGCCGGGATGGTGTCGCAGTGCATATCAATTACCTGAAACATGGCAATAATCCTCTTTTCTGTTTTTTCTCTATTCTATCATATTTCGCTGCATTCCTTCACAAAAACTGGAAGAAAACGGAAAAAACCGCCTGGCTCATGGTAAACCCATAAGGCTAGAGAAAATATATCTTTCCGGAATTCGCAAAAAATTTGGGGGTTCCGCGTTTTTTCTCGAAAAAAACTTGCAAATCTCGTCTGAGATGATATACTTTTTGCATTGTGTTACTTTATGAAAGCACTGATCTTCCAAAAAAGTGCTTCTGCTTATGAAAAAGAAAGAGGTATCTATGCTCCAACTGATTGAAACCATCAACAATGCCGTGAACAATTTTATCTGGGGTGTTCCGGCTATGATCTGTATTTTCGGTGTCGGTCTTTACCTGAGTCTGCGCACCCGTTTTCTCCAGATTCGAAAATTCCCGTATGCGATCCGCACAACGCTCGGAAGAATGTTCCGCAAACGAGATGCTTCCGATGGCGCAATTACACCGTTCCAGGCGGTCTGTACAGCACTTGCCGCCACGGTCGGTACCGGTAATATTGCCGGTGTCGCCGGCGCTATCGCTATCGGCGGACCCGGCGCCGTGTTCTGGATGTGGGTTTCCGCCCTGCTCGGCATGTGTACGAAATTTGCCGAGGTAACACTGGCTGTTTTCTATCACGAGAAAAACGCCAACGGAGAACTCGTCGGCGGACCGATGTATTACATCAAAAACGGTCTCAGCAAAAAATGGCATTTTCTGGCCTATCTTTTCGCTGCTTTCGGTGTACTGACTGTGTTCGGAACCGGAAATGCAACGCAGGTCAACACCATCACAACCGCAGTCAACTCCGCACTGATGAATTACCATGTGATCTCAAAGGACGCGATCCCTACCTCCAACCTGATTCAGGGTATCATCATTGCGGCACTCGTAGCGCTGATCCTGCTCGGCGGTGTCAAACGAATCGCACAGGTAACAGAAAAGCTCGTTCCGTTTATGGCTCTGTTTTATATTGTCCTTGCCATCGGTGTAATTTTGCTGAATCTCAACCGGATTCCGTCTGTTTTCGTATCGATCCTTGAGGGCGCCTTCCGTCCCTCTGCTGTTACAGGCGGTATCGTCGGAAGCATGCTCATGAGTGTAAAAAAAGGTGTGTCCCGCGGTATTTTCTCAAACGAGGCAGGTCTTGGTACCGGTTCGATCGCGCACGCCTGTGCCGACACAAAAAAGCCGGTCAAACAGGGTATGTTCGGTATCTTTGAGGTATTTACTGATACGATCGTGATTTGTACCTTAACTGCACTTGTTATTCTCTGCAGCGGTACTTCCATCACCTACGGACAGGCTGCCGGCGCAGAGCTGACCATCAGCGGTTTTACCCTTACATACGGAAACTGGGTTTCGCTGCTCACCGCGTTCGCGATGTGCTGCTTTGCCTTTTCCACGATTCTCGGATGGGGACTTTACGGTGCACGCTGCATCGAGTTTTTATTCTCCGAAAGAATCACAAAATATTTTATGGCCGCCTATGCGCTGGTTGCCATCCTTGGCGCCACCGCAAATCTCGGTCTGATGTGGAGCATTGCCGAGACCTTCAACGGTCTCATGGCGATCCCAAACCTGATTGCGCTCTTCCTGCTTTCGGGCAAGGTTGTGGAGCTTACAAAGGAATACTTTTCCGGGGAAGGCAAAACCCGGTAAAATTTTTTATCGCGGCGCATTCCCTTCTTCTGCAAGAAAATCATGTAAATTCGCCTTTTCCCTTGACAATCAGGTTGCTACACCTTACACTGTTAAAAGTTTATAGCAAACAGAATGAACTACCTATATGATGTTTACCAAAGAGGGAAAACCGGGAGGAACTTTTGAATGGAAAAATGGAATGAAGTAAAACTGGTGCCGGAGTTTTCGGAACAGGGCGTGGACTGCTACCGCCTCGCAGGCGGCGATTATGAAAACGAATACTATGTCGTTTCCGAAGCAGAGACAAGAAAACTTCTGAACACACCGGAGGTTGTCGGGTATGAGGTTTATCACTGCCTGATCCCGTCCACTTCACAGATGCTTTATTATTTTAAAGAGCAGGGAAAAGTAACCGCAGCCAACATCCTTTCCATCCTGCGCGGTGCTTTGAATTATCCGCTGGAGGAAAGCTGCTACCGCGAACACATTCGTGTACATGACATCAGCTTTCTGTCAAGTGAGCGTGTCTTTAAAGAGGAAGAAATCGCAGGACTGGAAATCAAGTACAGCAAGCTGACGATGGTTCCGGGAAGCACACTTCTGATCGGCGATATCATCGCAACGGGTGAGACGCTGATCCACTGCCTGCGCTACGTAACCGATTTCTATCGTGAGCATGGTGCTTCCCTTCGCAACATTATCATCTTTACGATCGGCGGCACAACCGGAATCAAGATTCTGGAACGTCTCACCAAAGAAATCCGTGAGTTCTGGCCGGAGTTTGAAGGCTTTATCACAGTATATTACGAAGGAATCTTCAGCACCTATCAGGACAGGGGCGTATCCGGAATCAATCTGCCGGATGTCGATTTCTACTGGAAAGACGGTATCATTGCACCGGAGTTCCGAAGAGAAACTCTTTCCATGCGTGATCCGCTGTTTGAAAAATGCATCATCTACGACGGCGGTGCAAGACGCTATGAAATCCATGAGCATGTCGAGGAGGTTCTCGACTTCTGGAATAAAATGTTGGAGAGGGCCGACCGGATCGACTTTACCAGACTGCTCGAGGAGAAGCTCGGCTGCCCGCTTGACGCATCCTACGAAGAGTGGATTCACATCAATCACTACGAAGAAATCGATGAACGCGTGGCCAAATGGCTGTACCGCCAGGAAAAAGGTACATTGCAAGCCTTGGCGATGCTACCCTGAAAGAAATTGCGGCTGAACGAATCGAAGAATTTACCGCAGCACTTCGCAAATACATGCTGTAACAAAAAACCATTTCTTACGGTTCGCTGAATTTCGGCGAACCGTAATCACAGTTTTCAGGAGATATTATGGAAAAAGAAAAGAAAGTAAAAGATGTTGACTTCGCGGACAGCGCGGTTCCGTCTTCTGCCCGGAAAAATGTAGTAACCATGTTTATGATCATGCTTGGCTTCACCTTCTTCTCGGCAAGCATGTGGGTCGGCCAGCAGCTCGCTGACGGCCTCGATTTCTGGGGCTTTTTGGGATCACTGATCCTTGGTGGAATCATTCTTGGTATTTATACCGGTCTGCTCGGCTACGTCGGTGCAAAAACCGGTCTGTCACTTGATCTTTTGTCCCAGAGAGCCTTTGGCGAAAAAGGTTCCTATCTGCCGTCAGCCATGACCAGCTTTACGCAGATCGGATGGTTTGGTGTCGGTCTTGCCATGTTTGCAATTCCGGTTTCCAAGGAGCTGCTCGGCGGAAGCACTGCGGCACAGTGGGGACTTGTTATTCTTGCCGGCGTCTGCATGACCGCCTCTGCCTATTTTGGTATTGAATCTCTGACCATCGTCAGCTATATCGCTGTACCAAGTGTTGCCATTCTCGGAACGATCGCCATGGTCATGGCCGTAATGAGAGGCGACGGAACGATCATCGATCAGTTTGCCAAATCCAGCGGATCTCTGACTATCATCGGCGGTGCCGGTCTTGTCATCGGCTCCTTCGTTTCCGGCGGAACCGCAACCCCGAACTTCGCACGTTTTGCAAAGGACGGAAAAGCGGGTGCCATCACCACGGTTGTGGCCTTCTTCATCGGAAACTCCCTGATGTTCTTCTTCGGTGCCGTTTCCTCGATCTTTGTCGGCGGAAACGATATCTTCGAGGTTATGGTCCGCCTGAACCTGTTCTACCTGGCTGTTCTCGTTCTCGGTCTTAATATCTGGACTACAAACGACAACGCTCTGTATACCGCAGGTCTTGGTCTTGCCAACATCTTCCATCAGAGGAAAAAACCGATGGTTCTCCTTTCCGGTATCATCGGAACGGTTGCCTCCGTATGGCTGTACTACAACTTCTGCGGCTGGCTCAACATTCTGAATTGTACCCTGCCGCCGGTCGGCATGATTCTGGTGCTCGCCTACTTCATGAACAAAAAGGACTTTGAAACCGATCAGCCGAAGCTTAAAACCGTAGACTGGTTTGCGGTTGCCGGTGTCATTCTCGGTGCCATTGTTGCGAACCTCTTACACTGGGGCATCGCTTCCATCAACGGCATGGTTGTTGCCGCTGTATGCTACTGTGTCGGACAGGCCGTAAACAAAAGAAAATAGGCAAAATCGTCCTGAATATGTTCCTGTATCTTATCTCCGGAATATGTTCAGGGCTTTTTATTTTTTCGGATTCGCGTTATAATATATGCATAACTCTGCATAGTTACAATTTTCGAAGCGAAAGGAAACTACCCGGATGATCCATTCCACCGTATCTGCTCCCAAAGGAGAAAAAACAAAATACCGTCTTGCCGAATCCATGAAGGAGTGCATGAAAACAACACCCGTTGAAGAGATCACCGTGCGCCAGATCTGTGAAATCTGCGGTGTTACCCGCCAGACCTTCTACCGCAATTTTCTCGACAAATACGATCTGATCAACTGGTACTTTGATAAATTACTGACAAAATCCTTCGAACATATGGGGCGCGGAACGACTGTTTTTGACAGTCTGGAAAAGAAATTTACCTATATTCAGAAAGAAAAAGCTTTTTCGCCGCGGCCTTCCGCTACGACAAACAGAATTCTCTGCGTGAGCACGATTTCGATCTGATTCTCGCGTTCTACGAAAATCTGATTCACGAAAAAAGCGGCAGTCCGGTTTCACCGGAAATGCATTTTCTTCTCGAAATGTACTGTCAGGGTTCCATCACCATGACCGTAAAATGGGTGCTTACCGGCATGGATCTGACACCTTCCGAGTTTGCAGCTCTTCTCGTCCGGGCAATGCCGGAAGACTTAAAAAAACTGTTCCGGAATCTGCAGCTGCTCTCTTAGAGCGCGTGTCAAAGTGGGGCTTGCAGATTGCGGAAATGGTTTTTCAGACACGCTCTGGTTATTTTTCACAAATTTTGTTCTGTTGTTTTTGTCACAATGGCGATTTTTTTTAAAGTGTTACACTTCGCTTCTTCTGTCACTTTCTTTTTCCCTTCCGGATTTGTTAATATAATAACAAGTTCAGTAAAACCATTCATTCATTTTAGAAGGGAGTTTTTCAATCATGGCAAATCGTATTAATTTAAATGCAACCTCTTATCACGGAGCAGGCGCTATTGCCGAAATCGCAAACGAGGCAAAGGCACATGGCTTCAAAAAAGCATTCGTATGCTCTGACCCGGATCTGATTAAATTCAACGTTACTTCCAAAGTAACCGATATTCTGACCGCAAACGGACTCGACTATGAGCTTTACAGCGATATCAAGCCAAACCCGACCATCGAAAACGTAAAACACGGCGTAGAAGCTTTCAAGGCATCCGGCGCTGACTATCTGATCGCCATCGGCGGCGGCTCTTCTATGGATACCTCTAAAGCCATCGGTATCATCATCGCAAACCCGGAGTTTGAGGATGTCAGAAGCTTGAGGGCACCGCACCGACCAAAAATCCGTGTGTACCGATCATCGCCGTTCCGACTACAGCCGGTACTGCTGCAGAGGTTACCATCAACTACGTTATCACCGACGTAGAGAGAAAACGTAAATTCGTATGCGTTGACCCGCACGATATGCCGATCATCGCAGTTGTTGACCCGGATATGATGTCCTCCATGCCGAAAGGCCTGACCGCTTCCACCGGTATGGACGCTCTGACTCACGCAATCGAAGGCTACACCACAAAAGCTGCATGGGAAATGACTGACATGTTCCATCTCAAAGCCATCGAACTCATCTCCAAATCTCTGCGCGGTGCTGTCGCAAACACCAAAGAGGGACGCGAAGGAATGGCTCTTGGCCAGTACATCGCAGGTATGGGCTTCTCCAACGTAGGTCTTGGAATCGCTCACTCCATGGCACACACCCTTGGTGCTGTTTATGATACCCCACACGGTGTTGCATGTGCCATGATGCTTCCGATCGTTATGGAATACAACCAGGAGTGCACCGGTGAGAAATACCGTGAAATCGCACGTGCCATGGGCGTTGCAGGTGTAGACGAAATGTCTCAGGAAGAGTACAGAAAAGCAGCGATTGATGCTGTTAAGAAGCTGTCCGCAGACGTTGGAATCCCATCTGTTCTCGAGGCAGTCAAAGAAGAAGATCTGCAGTTCCTTGCAGATTCCGCACACGCAGATGCCTGCGCACCGGGCAACCCGAAGGATGCAAGCGTAGAAGATCTAAAGGATCTGTTCCGCAAAATCATGGCGTAACGAACACAATTCGTTTCCCACATGCGAAGCGGATATTCGCAATCCGCTTCGCTACTTGCTCATAACCAAATAACTGCTCCGCAGTTTATCAGAAGGAGCTTGCACTCCTCCTGATACAAGCAAGTCCCCACCCACTGCTTATTGCTTTTCGCAATGGAAACAGGGGACTTACTTGATTCGGTTAAATCACCCCGGAAAACAGAAGTTTTCATCCTGTTTTCGGGGTGATTTTTCTTTTTATTTTACTGTATTTCCGTCTGCATCCACAGTCACGGTATTGACTGTTGCATTGTCGAGAACCATATTGATCATGCGCTCCATCATGATGTTGCGCACTACCGTATCTTCCCCGTAATAGTCATTGGCTGCCTTCAGGAAATCTTCCTGCGACATATTGGCATTGGCTGCCTCATCGTTTAAGATCTGCTGGTAATCCTGGTCATCTGTTGTCCAGCCTTCTGCCTCTTTTACGGCATCCAGAAGGAGGGCACTTTTTGCCATCGTTCCTGCATACGTTGCTTTCTCCTGATTGTAGGTCGCTCTGTCCGCATACTGCTCCAGATAGTCGTCCAGGGAAATGCCGTAATTCTGAAGATAAGTGGTATACCGTTTATCGTAATCTTCTTCGCCAAGGGTGATATAGGATTTCGGAATTTTGTGAAACGTACAGCCGTCTGCCATCTGCTGCATCGCGTCATTCTGCAGATTATTTTCCGCTGTCGTCTCATTTGCAGCCTCCAGCTCTGCGCGTTTTCCGGCACGGTATTCCTCCACAGTACTGTAATCTGTATTCTCTGCTACCCATGCATCGTCGAGTTCCCATCCGTCAATGTTTTCTGCCGGGCGGGTAAACGCATTTACCGTAACGGTAAACACAACATCTTTTCCTGCCAGATCGGTACTCTGATAGCTGTCAGGGAATTTCAGGTTCAGATCCTTTGTCTCCCCTGTTTTCATTCCAATGACACCATCCTCAAATCCATCGATGAAGGTACCGGATCCGATCACCAGATTGTAGGAATCGCTGCTTCCGCCGTCAAACTCCTTGCCATCAACTTTGCCAACATAGGCAATATCGGCGGTGTCGCCTTTTTGTACGGTGGCATCCGGATCGTCCATGGTGACAGCTGTCTCTGCCATAATGGCCGTCTGTACGTCATCATCCGTTACCTGCTCTACTTTCTTTTCCAGTGTGAGCTTTTTGTAATCTCCAAGCGTTACACACTCTGCAGGATCAACTTCCTCATCGACAACCGGAATCCCGTCTACATCACTCGGGGAAGCGTATTCCTCAGAAGCTGTGCTGTCGGACGATGTGCTGCCTGCGCTCGACGCATCGGATGCTGAGGAAGCGCTTGTGCTGCTTGCGCTTGATACGGAACTGCTGCTTGTTGTATTGTTTTTTCCACATCCGCTCACACTGGCTGCTCCCAGTGTCATGAGCAGAAGCATGACTGCTGCTTTTCTTTTCATTCTTGAATTTTCCTCCATACTACGCCGTTCCCGGCGCGTTGTAAATCTCATTTTACCATACTTGTCTGGTAAAAAAAGGCTGGGGCTCCGATTTTAGAAATTCTTATGATTTTCAACCGTAAAATCGCCTGGATTGCGCTAAAATGTGTTTGCGTTTTGCCGAAATCAATGTTAGAATGTTCATAGACTGGCATTGTATGTTCCGATGCCCACATTATTTTTTGCAGAGGAGGAATAGAGGGATGAAACCCTGGATTATCGTATTAATCGTATTAGCTGTCATCGCTGTCATCCTTGGTCTGCTGTATTACTTCGGTAAAAAAGCACAGACAAAACAGGCCGCACAGCAGGAACAAATGGAGGCCATGAAGCAGACGGTCTCCATGTTGATCATAGATAAGAAAAAGCTTCGCATGAAAGATTCCGGACTCCCACAGATGGTCATTGACCAGACACCGAAAATGATGCGTCGCGCAAAACTGCCGATCGTCAAAGCAAAAGTCGGTCCGAGAATCATGACCCTGATCTGCGACGCTGCTATCTTCGATCAGATCCCGGTAAAAAAAGAAGTCAAGGCTACCGTAAGCGGTATCTATATCACCGGAGTTCGCGGCATCCGCGGTTCTTTAGAGCAGCCGGCAAAGAAAAACGGCTTCTGGCAGAAAATGCTCCGCAAGGCACGCGGCGAGGAGAAATAAAATTTCATCTGAAACAAAAAGAAACACGCTTTGCGTGTTTCTTTTTGCTTTCGCGGCAGTCGCCAAGGTCTCGTGCAAGCCCGGACTTTGGCTCGTTGCTCGCGAAAATACCCGAGTTGAATGATTTTCATTCTTCCCGGGTATTTTTTATAAATTCAGTTTTCCGCCTTCCCGCGTCTTACCTCGATATCGATTACGCAGTCCCCCACGTAGCTGTCGTTGATGTCGAGCGCGTATTCTGCCTTCAGTAAAATCTGATCCGGCGTCTCTTTCATTCTGACCTTCGTCGCCGCAACTCCCATGTTGATCATGCCATATGGCGTATGATAAAACGAAATGTTCTTTTTATCTTCCTCAAAAATCATATGGACATCAATGAGGCCGCGCTTGCGCACCTCGAGGGCGTTTTCCGTAAATTTGATCATGTTGTGCGTCATCATGTCAAAGCCTTCGGTTGCCTCGTCGTAGATCAGAAAGTGATGGCCGTTTTTCTTGTAGTACGAACCCGTCGTCATAACCTCCACCGGTTCTTGTTCGCCGGATTCCTCATCCATCAGATACTGCAGTCCGCGGATGCTGATGAGTACGTCTTTTTCCATCCTTTTCTGGTGTTCCTCTCTCTTTTCTGTATGTCGTTTTTAATAGTTTTCAATCTGTACCTGTTTCGTATCGCTGATCTGCTCCGGCAGAACGGAATGTGCGAAGGCATTGAACCGCTCCACGCCGTCGCTTGCGAAGAACTGGTATTTCTGACGGCCCAGCTCATCGTTTCCCGGATTCTCCAGATCCAGCTCCCGCAGCAGTCTGCGCAGTGCCTGTGAGGTTTCGTATGCCGGGTTGACGAGTGTTACTTTTTCTCCGACTACTTTCCGCAGCAGAGAACGCAGCAGCGGATAGTGGGTGCATCCCATAATCAGCGTGTCGATGTCTTTATCCAGAATCTCTGCCAGATAGCGGCGCGCCACTTCCTCGGTGATCGGATCTTTTGTCCAGCCCTCTTCCACGAGCGGCACAAACAGCGGACACGGTTTTCCGTAAACGGTGATCGCCGGATCTGCCTCGGTAATGAGCTGCTGGTAGAGGCCGCTCTGAATAGTGCTCTCGGTTGCGATGACGCCGACGCGCTTGTTCTGCGTCGTCTCGACGGCCATCTGTGCACCCGGTTTTACCACGCCGATGATCGGGAGATCAATCTCTTTTTCGATCGTATCGAGTGCCAGCGCACTTGCGGTGTTGCAGGCGATGACGATTGCCTTGACCTGCTGGGTTTCCAGAAAGTGTACGATCTGACGGGAATAACGGATGACGGTGTTCTTCGATTTGGAACCGTACGGCACACGCGCAGTATCTCCAAAATATACGATTCGTTCGTCGGGCAGGTTTCGCATAATCTCACGCACTACGGTCAGTCCGCCGACACCGGAATCAAAGACGCCGATCGGCGCCTGTCTGTCTGCTTTCATACTTTCCTCCATTTTTCATCCGGCATTACTTTTTTGTCATGCCGAATGGGGTTCATTTCTATATTTAATATATCTGAATTTTTACATTTCTTTTTTCATTTCACGACCCTGGTTAAAATAGGTCGCTGATACATTATTTTAACCCGAATGGAGGAATATTGCAATCATTTCTCTTGAAAGTCTTTCGAAAAATCCGCTTAACGCCAGAAAAACCGGAACGAAATCCGGTCACTTTTCAGGATTTCGCGGTAGGCGGCGTCACTCAACAGATTCTGCAGCGGAATCCGGCTTTTTTCGACTTTTTCTGCACTTTCGCCGTCCTCGTTTACGGGGCGCAGGGCATCCGAAAAGCAGATGGACGGATACAGCATGCACCACCAGTTATGCCCTTTGGCTCTGCCGATGTTGATCTGAAGAGCGTCGTACGTTCCGGCGGGGAGAATATAATTGCCCGTTTCTTTTTCCTCAAAACTGGCTTTTCCGTACGTTACGGTGATATCGTCAGTACTGCCTCCTGCGCGCAGCGTCTGAAGGGCGGCGGCACGGATGGAGGGCTCGTTTTCACGCAGGATTTCTTCGGTTTCTGCTTTTGTTTCGGCTCCGTGCAGGATCGTCTGCAGTTCTTCGGCAACGGCATCGCGTACCTGAAGCTTGATCTGCTGGTCGGAGGCGCAGTCGCTGTTGGCTCTTACGTGAAAGCGCACGATCTTTGCAGCGACTTCCTGCTGCAGACGGGACTCGCGGAGAAGATTGGCGGTTCCGGAAAGGATCAGCGCCGCAATGCAGACGGGGAGCCAGCGGCGGCAGAAAATTTGAAATGCCGCCTGGAATTGACTTCTATGCTGGTTCCCAAATGTATTTCGGGCTGCGCCTGCCTGTCCCTGGATTTCTTCTGTGTCTGATTTTGATTCCGTTTCCGGCTCTGTACTTTTTTCTCATTCATATGCTGCCTCCTGTTTTTTCCAGTTTTGCCGGATTTCAAAACTTTTATACACAGACACTCACTACCCGCTCCGATATTCCATACACTTTAAACCTTTTACGGCGCTTTCGGAATCCACGGAATGCTCCTTTCGTTTTCCAACGCATAGCACAAGTCCGCCAGTGTCACCGCCTCTTTTCTTTTCACCCGGTTGTCATAAATTCCGCACAGGTACTCACCGACGGACTCCACCTGTTTTCCGTTCTGCTCCATGATATCTTCTGGTTTTTCTGCGTGAAACAGATAGGCACTGTGCCCAAGCGCACGGTCCTGTTCCAGGTACTTCAACAGTTCTTCCATCCGTCCCCGGTCACTGAGCAGTGCATCGGAAAATACAATCGCCTGGACGTGTCCGGTGTCGAGATCATATTCCTCTGTGCTGTCATATTGCTGCGCAATCTCCTCAAACGTCTCCGCTTCAAAGAACAGCGATGCGGGGTCCTCGTCGGTTCCCTCCTCCTGCTCATCCTTTCCCTGGCCGGTCACCACCGCAAGATTCGCAGGCGCATACCAGACGCGCCATTTACCGCCAGCCGTCTCCTTTTCTCCGCCGCTCTCACTGACCGCCGTCCCGGTTTCTTCCCCAGTTTCACTGTTTTCCGGCGCAGTCGCCTCTTCCGACATATAATCAAAGGCAACCGCCAGTGGATACAGCCGCTTTTCCGGCTCTACTGCCCCGCAGGATGACAGGAAAATCATACTGCCCCAGCGCCAGACACACAAGCCGCAGTTTTTTTCATATGCTTCTGGCAGAAGCCGAGCAGCACCGTGATGGCAAGGAAAAACGGAAAGTAACCGTATCGGACCGACCAGCCGCTTTCCGCGCATGACAGCAGCCATATAAAAAGCACTGTACCGATCTGTACATAGAGATTCTGCGGTTTCCACAGTCCCGTCTTCTCTCCGATCAGCGATACGTAAAACAGCAGACTTCCCAGTGTGAACAGCAGTCCCATCAAAAGAAATGCCATCCACAGAATATCAAACCGCTCCAGAAATCCACCCGGCAGGCTCGTTCCTGCCATTAACAGTAAGAGCGGGTCCTGCGCCGCAGCCGTGCCGCGCCGGCCGAAAACGCCGAGCAGCGCCATGCTTCCTGCAATTACAAGAAGCCCCGTTTTCCAGATACTCTGCGTCACCGGAAGAATGACACTCCTGTGCTCTTTCTGCACATGCCCCAGTAAAAACGGCAGCAGCGCAATCGGTGTTCCATTTTCCAGTGTTCTCCACACATTCCACCCAAAAAGTATTCCGTTATCCACAATTTCAACAGACTTTGCTGTCTTCCAGGCATCCTCAAACGAGGAAAAATGCATCTGCGGAACCGTCAGCAGAAGCAGAATCAAAATCCCGCCCACAATCCACGGATAGAGTGCTTCCGCCAGCCGTCCTCTTTTCTGTACTTCACTGCCGACACCAAACCCGGCCGCCGCGAGCAGAAACAGTCCGCAGAGCTCCTGCGGTACACCCGCTGTCAGATACGCGGCGGCAAGCTCTGCCATTCTGCGAAGCAGTGTTCCGCCGAGGAAAAGCAGATAACACAGATACATCACTGCCAGAAGGAGTTTCCCAGCCTTTCCCATCACGCTTTCCAGGCGGCAGTAAAGCCCGCCAAGGCGCACGAGATAAATGCACCACACCGCCAGCAGCCCATATCCAACGAAAATCCCTGCCATACCGGGCAGGCCGTCCGATGCGCCGTACGCTGCGAGCTGCCAGAACGCCGGGCAGAGCAGAACGAGCACGATCTGGCGTTCCATCTGGCGCTGTGAAATTCTGTCATTTTCCGAAAACATGCGTCACTCTCCCCTTTCCTGTTTTTCTTCCGGCTCCGCAGCTTTTCTGTTTTTCCGCAGCCGCACTCTCTGATTGCGCTTTGTAAAGACCGGCCGCTCCCGCATCTGATGCAGCGGCGGCCGCCATACGGAATCCTTCGGCGCATGGTAGCCCGCAAGTCCTTTCCCGACGAACGGCATCAGATAGGGAATGCCAAAACTCGTAAGCCCGGCAAGATGACCCGCGAGAAGAAACGTGCCGAGCACCATGCCGAAAATGCCGATCCATCCGCCGAGCAAAATGAAGCCGAACTTCAGCAGCCGGAACGGCGCACCAAACTCTTCGTTCGGAATCGCCAGCGAACAGAGCGCCGAAACCGCAACCACAACGACGGTCATCGGGCTCACCAGATTGGCGGAAACCGCTGCATCTCCGATGATCAGCCCGCCCACAATTCCGATCGTCCCGCCAAGCGGCCCCGGCATGCGCACACCGGCCTCGCGGATCAGTTCAAAAGCAAATTCCATCAGAAGAATTTCCAGAATGCCGGGGAACGGAACGCCTTTCCGCGCTTCGGCGAACGCCAGCAGGAGTTTGGTCGGAAGCACCTGTGTGTGAAAGCCCGTGACAGCCAGGTATCCGCCCGAAATCCACAGGGCGAGAAAGACCGCCGCATACCGCAGCAGCCGCTCAAATGAGACGATCAGAAAATGATGATACCGGTCCTCACTGACCTTTAAAAAGCTGTCAAATGATGCCGGGAAGAGAATCCCGACCGGGGAATTATCACATAAAAGCAGGATTCTTCCGTCCAGAATCTCCATCGCCGCGCGGTCCGGCCGTTCAGTCGTCTCGAAGCGCGGGAACGGCGATTTCCACTGCGGTTCGCAGAGCTGCTCGACCATGCCGCTGTCAAAAACGCCGTCCACCTCCCAGCCGGCAATCTGCTGTTTTACCTCTTCCAGAAATTTCGGATAAATCAGCTCTTTCTCATACACCAGAGCCAGAACCGTATCAGAACGCGCACCAAAATGTATCTCCTCCACTTTCAGATCGGTGGTCCGCAGACGCTTGCGGACGAGTGCCGTATTGGTTTTGACGGAATCGGAAAAGCCCTCGTTTGAGCCGCGCAGCACTTTCTCGGACTCGGCTTTCTGGACTCCCATATTTGGATATCCCTTCGAACCGATTTTGACGGCGCAGTCGTAACCGTCCACAAAGAGAACGGCGTTTCCCGCCAGCATCGAGGCAAAGGCATCCTCGAGGGTGTCAAATTCCAGCGTGTCCGAAATTCCGAGCTGATTTTCCGAGAGAACCCCCGGGATATCTGCCTCGGGAACCTCCATCAGACGGTTCAACAGCTTCCCGATCACGGAATCCTTCAACATAACGCAGCTCACCGCCACTTCTACGTAGATCAGCAGCGCACCGGTTCCGCCCGTTTTGCCGAGTTTCATCGGGCGGATCTGAATATCATCGCAATTTTCACACCATGTACGGATCACGCTTTCATTTTCCGCCAGTGTGAGTGAAATCTGCGTCTTCTCTTCTTCCATGCCTGCGTCCCTCCTTCTCCTCCTTTTGAAAGCTTCCGAAAAACCATCTGGAGAAATATACTCTGCAAAATTCCATAAAAAAACATTCTGTCACGATTTTTTTACTCTGTAACAGAATGTTCCTTTTTCGAAATTTTATACGCTTTTATTTTTCTTCTACACCCGTCATGCTCTGGTGATGTACGGTCTGCATAATACTCTCCTGCTGTCGCTCGATATGCTCGCGGATCATCTTCTGTGCGCCTGCAAGATCCCGATTTTTCATACGTTCATAGAGGGCATCGTGCTCCTCAACCAGGGAACGTCGGGATTTTACATCCTTTAAATATTCAATCCGGTAACGGTACATTTGCTCCCGCAGATTGTTCAGCAGCTGAATCAGACGTTCGTTGTTCGTCGCCTGATAAATCACATCATGGAATGCCACATCTGCCTGTGCAAGCTTCTGCAGATCATCCGTCTCTGTTGTCTCCAGCATTTGTTCAAAGCTGCGCGATGCCTGATAAAGCTTCTGCAGTTCGCTCTCTGTAATCCGCTGACACGCCAGTTTTACCGCCAGCTCCTCCAGTCCAAGCCGCACCTCCAGCACATCGTTCAGGTCTTTTTCCGTAATCTGTGCTACCTGCGCACCTTCCGCGGCACCATGATCACAAGGCCGTCCAGCTCCAGCATACGGATCGCCTCGCGGATCGGGGTACGCGAAACGCCGAGCTGATTTGCCAGCCGGATCTCCATCAGCCGTTCACCCGGCTTTAACTCCCCGCGCAGAATCGCCTGGCGCAGCGTGCGGAACACGACATCGCGGAGCGGAAGGTACTGATAATCCTCCATCTGCAGGTCTAACTCATTTTTTGCCATACTTTGTACCTCCCGGTTTTGATACAGTAGTCAGGAATGTCTGTTTCGACAGTCCGCTTATTTTTAACTGATCGCGGGCAAATTCTGCCTTGTCCGGATCGTCGAAAATGCCGAATACGGTCGGGCCGCTGCCGCTCATCATCGCATTGACCGCACCGTTTTTCATCATCTGTGCCTTGATCTCATCGATCACCGGATACGCCGGACACGTCACGGATTCCAGCACATTTCCCATGCGGTCCGTGATGCCGTACAGGTCATGATTTCGGATCGCCTCTACCATGCCGTCGATATCCGGATGCTCCGTCACCTCGTCAAGATGCAGGTTTCCATAGACAAATTTCGTCGAAACATTGATGCCCGGTTTTCCGATCAGCACGTAGCACATCGGTACGCCGGGAAGGGATGTCAGCTTTTCGCCGATTCCTTCTGCCAGCGCCGTACCGCGCATCACACAGTACGGAACATCCGCTCCGATCTGCATACCCCGCTCCATCAGCTGCGTTTTGTCAGACCAAGCTGAAACATGCGGTTAATTCCTACCAGTGCTGCTGCCGCATCCGAGCTTCCGCCCGCCATGCCGGCCGCTACCGGGATAAATTTTGTCAGGTTCATATCGACACCCTGACGGATATCGAATTCATCCATCAGAAGTTTGGCCGCTTTGTATACGAGATTTCCGTCATTACACGGAAGGAACGGCAGATTGGTTGTCAGCCTTATGCCAAGTTCTTTGCTCTCCTTTATTTCCAGCTGATCGTACATCTGGATCGTCTGCATTACCATGCGGACTTCATGGTAACCATCCTCTCTTTTTCCGGTCACATCAAGACCAAGATTTATTTTTGCAAGCGCACGCAGTTTCATCGTAAGCACCACCTTCGGTAATGTTTTTTGTATACATAGATATTAATGGATTTTTCTTCTATTTTCAAGCGTTATCTTCTGTTTTTGTACATAATTTTATACAATTCAGTTCAACAGCCTTGGAAACGCAGGCGTAAGCGGTGGCTGAGGGAAACGAACAAGAGCAAAATAAGAGTTTACGAACCTGTCGAAACTTGCTATAATTTTCACCAGAAGATTGCGAGAGTGCAAAGCACGTAGCAATCTGGTATCAGACCATGTCTGAAAAAACCTTTTCGTAAGCTGCGAATCCCCGGTTACGGAAAGGTTTCTCAAACACACTCTGATTTTTACGCAGGAGAAGGAAGTATTTTTTATGAGTTCACAAAAATCTTATTCATTTTCCCGCCAGGTTCTGGTCAACGGAATCCGCATGGCATTCCGATCGGGCTTGGCTATTTTGCGGTCTCGTTTTCGCTCGGCATTGCAGCGCGTAAGGCAGGTCTTAGTCCTTTTCAGGGCTTTCTCGCCAGTCTTTTCAACAATGCTTCCGCCGGAGAATACGCTGCCTTTACATTGATTGCCGCCAACGCAGGCTATCTGCAGGTCGCTATCATTACACTCATCGCCAATGCGCGGTATCTTCTGATGAGCTGTGCGCTTGCCCAGCGCTTTTCGCCGGACACGCCGTTTTTCCACCGTTTTCTCATTGGTTACGATGTAACGGATGAACTGTTTGGCATCACAATCGCGCGCCCGGCTGGCTGAATCCATATTATACATACGGTGCCATTCTCGTCGCTGCTCCCGCGTGGTCGATCGGCACGGCTCTTGGCATTATTGCCGGAAATCTGCTGCCGCTGCGCGCTGTCAGTGCCTTAAGCGTGGCGCTGTACGGCATGTTCCTTGCAATCATCATTCCCCCGGCGAGAAAGAGCCGTGTGGTAGCGGGTCTTGTTGCCGTCAGCTTTTTCTTAAGCTTTATCTGCAGCTATCTCCCGGGCATCTCCACTCTCTCCGACGGAACCAGAACGATTCTGCTCACCGTTCTGATTTCCTGCGCCGGTGCTATCCTGTTCCCGGTAAAGACAGAGGAGGAAAATGCTGATGTACAATAATTATATCTATATCGCCGTCATGGCCCTGGTTTCCTACACCATCCGGATTCTGCCGCTGACGCTGATCCGGAAGCCGATTAAAAATCAGTTTATTCAGTCGTTTCTGTACTACGTTCCATACGTGACGCTGTCAGTCATGACCTTCCCGGCGATTGTCCATGCAACACAGAGCCCTGTTTCCGGCGCACTCGCGCTTGTCGTCGGCATCGCAGCCGCATGGTTCGGTGCAAACCTGTTTCAGGTTTCGGTGGCATGCTGTGCCGTGGTGTTTGTGATTGAATTATTTTTGTAATAGAAATGAGCCGCCCTGTGGGAACAATCCTTTTCCCCGGGGCGGCCCGTTTTGTATGTATTACTTTTCTGTTTCTGTTTTTCTGAAATGATAAACGCTGACCGAAGCCGCCGGCAGTGCAATCTGGAAGGAGTCTTTTTCCCGTGCAGGTGCTTTTCCTTCTTTGCAGCGGACGCGGTTCGGATGTTTCGCATCATTGTAGTTCTGCGGATCTTTGGAGTACAGTGTTTTGGCCTCAACAAATTCCGGACACTGTTTAAATTTCAATTCGATTTTCTTTGATTCGCTGTAGCTTGTATTTACGAGGTTGACGTAGATATCATCATTTTTGATCGAAGCAAAGATGCAGACCTCAGGATCTTTGTTCTTTTCCTCAAAGCCAAGCGTATACGCACCCTGATGCACCTGATACATATCGAACACATCGTAGTTTGGTGTCAGAATACAATGCTCACCATCCGTCAGGAACAGGGAATTCAGGACATTGACAGACTGTGCTACACATGCCATGCGCACATCCCCGGTATTGCGGTGGAAGATGTCGAGCGTCAGTGCAGTTGTAACGGCATCGCGCATCGTACACTGCTGATACAGCGCCGGGCGCGCATTAAATGCACTGCTGTGCCAGTTGCCCCACTCGCCGACAATCAGTTCACATTTTCTCGGTGCCGCCTGGAACGGACCTCCGGTTTCGGAAGTGCCTCAAGACCAGCGTCTATCAGGCGGCGCTGCTCGTGAATGACATTTTCCAGCTCTTTGCATCCATTGATCACATCATACCACTGTTTTTCATCAAACTTTTTCTCTGTCTGAAGCTGTTTCAGATTCCAGTTGTAAAAATGGAGATCATAGCCGTAAAGCGATGGCATACGGTATTTTCCCATCTCCTTGAAAAAGTCTTTCGTCCACACAACACGCTCTTTTGGCTTGTTGCCATCCGGACCGCTGGCAATGCATTTTGGCGGAAATGCCTGATCGCCCGATCCAAAGGATGGACAGGACGATGCGAATTTCCGATATTCATCCGCATACATCTGCGGCGTCATTTTTCCGCCGCCATCCCAGACTTCATTTCCAATACCCCAGTATTCTACCTGAAACGGCGCTTCGTGTCCGTTTACCTTCCGCTCTCTGGTAAGTGTTGTGGATTCTCGCCTGTTGCAGTATTCCATCCATTCACGCATCTCTGCCGGAGAACCTGTCATCATGTTGATATTAAACCATGGCTTTGCGCCGATCATTTCACAGAATTCCATCATCTCGTGCGTACCGAACTGATTCGGATCGGTTTCAAATGTACCAAAATTTTCATTATAAGTAACCGGCCTGTTCTCTCTTGGTCCGATACCGTTTCTCCAGTGGTAAACATCCGCATAGCATCCGCCCGGCCAGCGGATCACCGGCGGATGCAGCTTTTGAAACGCATCCACAAGATCTTTGCGGATTCCATGATAATTCGGAATCTCCGAATCCTCACCGACCCAGATGCCATCGTAAATACAAGAACCAAGAAATTCTATAAAGTGTCCCTGCAGCTCCGGGTAAATATAATTCTCTCCGATTAATTTTCGAAACGTAATTTTTTGCATACAGACTTCCTCCCCTGTAAGAAATTCAGCACCACAAAGCGCGAATTACTGCGTCACAGATTTTTATCATACTCCGGTACGCCTTCCCATCGGCTCCTTGTAATTCACGCTCTGCAATACTGCCTTTTGCGTATTATTTTGGGTCTTTGCTATATATTTCAGTATAGGACATGTCGAAAAAAAATACAACGTGTTGCCGGAAAATCCCAACGTGTGTCTGCAAAGAATTTCCGAAACAAAACCTGCGACGAGAACTGTTCACGCGGGCTATAATAGCCGAAGAAGAACAAGCATTCCGCAAATTCAGTCTTGTAGCCTGGGAAGATGCAATTCTATGCTTGACATCTGATATTATCAGTGATATATCATTAGTATAACCAGATAGTATGCAAAACTTATTGTTTATCCGGATAAAAAACACACAGGAGAACTTCAATGGATCAGAAATTATACAACAGTTATGTAAAGATTTTAAAGAACGAACTTGTTCCGGCCCTCGGATGTACCGAACCGATTGCGATTGCCTATGCGGCTGCGAAAGCACACGAGGTGCTCGGACAGATGCCGGAGAAGATTGAACTTTGCTGCAGCGGAAATATTATCAAAAATGTAAAAGGCGTTAAGGTTCCAAATTCCAACGGACTGAAGGGAATTGATGTTGCGGCAACACTCGGTGTTGTCGGCGGACGGCAGATCGTGAGCTTGAGGTTCTTGAGGACGTAACCGAAGCAGACATCGAAAAGACAAAAGAGCTGGTACAGCAGGGATTCTGCACCTGTACGTTAAAGGAAGGTGTAGAAAATCTCTATATCGTTGCAAAAGTCATTGCCGGGGAACATAGTGCGGAGGTTACCATCGTCAACCGCCATACATTAATTTCACGCATTGTAAAAGACGGTGAAGTACTCTACCAGATTGCCGCACATGAGGACTCTCCGGAATATGTAGATAAAAGCGTGCTGAATGTCAAAGACATTCTCGAATTTGCCGATACAGTAAGAATCGAAGATGTCAAAGACATTCTTGACCGTCAGATCACCATGAACTCTGCGATTTCCGATGAAGGCCTGAATCATCCGTACGGAGCACAGGTAGGCCGCACCCTTCTGAATGATTATGGCAATGACGTTAAAATCCGCGCCCGTGCCCGCGCAGCAGCCGGTTCCGATGCACGTATGAGCGGCTGTTCCCTTCCGGTTGTCATCAATTCCGGCAGCGGAAACCAGGGTATGACCGTTTCTCTTCCTGTTATTGAATTTGCAAAAGAATGGAACGTTTTTCAGGATAAACTGTACCGCGCACTCGTTGTCAGCAACCTGATCGCCGTTCATCAGAAAAAATATATTGGTAGCCTTTCCGCTTACTGCGGTGCCGTCAGCGCAGGCTGCGGCGCAGGAGCTGCCATCACCTATCTTTCCGGCGGATCGTATGAGGATGTCAGCCTGACCATCGTCAACACCATCGGAAACGTCGGCGGTATCGTCTGCGACGGAGCAAAATCCTCCTGTGCAGCAAAAATCGCATCCGCTGTTGATGCCGCAATTCTGGCTCATTACATGGGCCAGCACCACAGAAGCTTCCAGCCGGGAGAAGGTATCGTGCGGGAAGATGTCGAGGATACGATCAAGAGTATGGGATACATCGGAAGAGTCGGCATGAAAGATACTGATACGGAGATCCTGAATATTATGATCGACCGTGTGGATATTGACGAAGTTTGTAAATAACAAAAGTACTACGCTTGACAGCCATCTGGGCAGACTTGCACAGATGGCTTTTTTATATTGCTCTTTCTGTCCACCCTGAAAACCTCTACGATGCCCTCATCCGGGCAAAATCTCCCGTAAATTGTGACACACATTTTGCGGAAAACCTTTTTTAACAGGCTTTTTCAAACAGGCTCTGATTTTGATTTGAAAAATCGGAGGTTCTGCATTATGATGAATTACAAGGAATCTATGTACTGGCTTTACCGCTTCCAAAAAGCTATGGTATTTTCCTTGTGACTGATTCTGTAAAATAAACAGGAAGCAGAAAGAGAGTATCTATGAAAGTATTAGTCTTCGGTTCTTTAAATATCGATTACGTCTACTCCGTCAATCATTTTGTCCAGCCCGGCGAGACGCTTTTGGCGGATGACCGGCAGATTTTCAGCGGCGGAAAAGGGCTGAACCAGGCGATTGCTTTTGCAAAATATGGTCTGGAAACGTGGCATGCCGGCGCTGTTGGGGCGGAGGATTCTGCTCCGCTGCTGGAAACGCTGAAAGATGCTGGTGTTCACACGGATCTTGTTCTGAAAAAAGAAGGATCATCGGGACACACGATCATTCAGAATACACCGGAAGGTGAAAACTGTATTATCCTCTTCGGCGGTGCAAATCAGGAAATCACAAAGAAAGATGTAGATCATGTCTTAACCTTCGTGAAACCTGGCGATTATCTGGTTCTGCAGAATGAAATCAGTGAGATCCCTTATCTGATGGACTGCGCGCACGAAAAAGGCATGCACATTGTGCTGAACCCCTCACCCGTCAATAAAAAGATTTTCCAGATGCCGCTCGAAAAGGCCGAATATCTGATTCTGAACGAAATTGAGGCCGCTGCAATTTTAAAAGAAACGGGTGCTGCCCTTGCTGAAAACGCGGATGGCACTGCTCTGCTGAACGGACTGGTTCACAAATTTCCGGATAGCAAAATTGTGCTCACCCTCGGCAAAGAAGGTTCCATGTATGGCTATCACACCAAACGCTGCGCACAGGGCATTTTCCCGGTAAAAACCGTTGATACCACAGCGGCAGGCGATACCTTTACCGGATACTTTGTCGGTGAAATCATAAACGGAAAAACACCGGAAGAAGCACTCAAAACTGCCGCCATGGCATCTGCGATTGCGGTAGGGAAAAAGGGCGCCAGCACATCGATTCCGACGCTTGCGGAAGTCAGGGACTCTTTATAAAAGATTCAGAAAATCAGCATAGCAAACATACTATAAATGTGATATAGTATTAGCACGAAACAAGATCAGTATACCAAGATATTCATATCCGTTCGCATCTTTCCGATCCTGAACTGGGCCGTACCTCGATCACCGACAAAATCCACATGAACCCGGATTACCTGTCCCACATTTTCAGTACGAAGACAGGAGCATCGCTTAGCAGCTACATCATGGATGAACGCATGGCAGCCGCAAAACGCCTGCTTGCCACCACCAGCTTCTCCCCCCAGCAGATCTGCGACCAGGTCGGAATCGCAAACGTTTCCTACTTTTACCGGCAGTTCAAGAAAAGCAGCGGGGTGACACCGCAGCAGTATCGGGAGAAGCATTTTCATGGATAATCACGAGCACCGGAGCGTGCCTGAAAAAGGCCTCCAGCGCGCAAAAAAACAGAGTGTCTTGGGATTTTTTCGTTCCCATGCACTCTGTTTCATTTCTTACCCACAAAAATCCGCCAGATCCTCTTTCAGATAATTCTGCGTCTTCTCCAGATCTTTCTCCCGGATACTCTGCATAATATCGTTATGATGCGCAATGTCCAGCGCCGGGTTTACGTTGGACCAGGTCTGCCAGTAAAACTGGGCGTAAGCGCGTTTTAAAACGTTCATGGTGCGTTCAAGCTCCTGATATGCGTAAGCATTGCCGGAAAAGGAAATCAGCTTCAGATGGAATGCTGTATTTGCCTCCCAGTGATCCCAGACGCTGTCGGTGCTCTGCTTGCATCTCTCGTCGATTTCGGCGAGCTCCGCCAGGTTTTCTTCGGTGATGTTTCCGATCGACTGACGAAGGTATCCGCCTTCAAGAACGAGACGGAAATCCAGGATATTCTGTGCCTCCTCGCGTGATACGCTGACGACCTGATAGCCGAAGCGCGGGAAGCTGCGGAGAATTCCCTCGTTGCAGAGCGTCACCAGTGCTTCACGGATTGGCGTCTTGCTGCAGCCGAATTTCTGCACAAGCTCCTGCTCATTGATAATCTGGTTCGGTTTATATTCATCGGTAAAAATGCCGTTCAAAATGGCCTGGTATACCATGTTTTTGAGACTTTCCTGCTGTTTCTTCATCCGGAAAAACTCCTCACTTTTCATATTCTCGGCGCCGCAAAAATGTGCTTCCGGCGCTGTTTTTTATCATAACAAAATTTTTTTCACTTGTAAATGTCGGATCCGACGATTTCCCGGCCTTTACTCCCCGCAGCTACAGATCATCGAATCAAAAAAAGATGTACTGCGGTAATTTTTACCCATTACCGCAATACATCCTTCTCTTTTACTCTGAATCTCAGATCACATATTCATTCGCCTTCTGCATCTGCCAGTCCACGAGGTCTGCCAGGGTGATGTTGTCCACGACGCCGTTGATGGCGTCGTTCAGTTTCTTCCAGAGCAGAACGGTGACGCACTGGTCGGCGCGGTCGCAGTCGGTGCCGTCTTCGACGCAGTCGACCGGGGCAAGGCTGCCTTCGGTCAGCCGAAGGATCATGCCTACGGTGTACTCCTCCGGCTTTCGTTTCAGGGAATAGCCGCCTGCCGGGCCGCGGACGCTTTTTACAAAACCGGCCTTATTTAAAATCGAGATGATCTGCTCGAGATACTTCTCGGAAATCTCCTGCCGCTTTGCCACATCCTTCAGGCGCACCGGCTCTCCGGTATTGTTCATCGCCAGATCCAGCATTAAGCGCAACGCATATCGTCCTCTTGTTGAAACTCTCATTCACATTTCCTCCGAATCTTTATCCTATGATTTATTGTATCCCACATTCTCTACATAATCAATGGGAAATAGGAAATTTCAACGAAGTTTCCTGTAATTCAAAAAATATGCCTCTGACACGAAACCTTGTGCCAGAGGCGTACGTTTTATTTTACTATAACCTGTTTCTTACTTCTTACTGAACTGCCTTGAATGCCTCATCCAGATCCTCGATAATATCATCGACATTTTCGGTACCGATGGAAAGACGGATGGTGTTTGGTTTGATTCCCTGATCCAGCAGTTCTTCCTCGGTGCACTGGCTGTGAGTGGTGGTTGCCGGATGGATTACCAGAGATTTTACATCGGCAACGTTAGCCAGCAGGGAGAACAGTTCCAGATTGTCGATGAAATCTTTTGCTTTCTGTGCATCGCCTTTGATTTCGAAGGTGAAGATAGAACCGCCGCCGTTCGGGAAGTATTTTGCGTACAGTGCCTGCTGCTTTGGATCGTCGGATACAGACGGATGATGTACTTTCTCAACCTGTGGCTGGCTCTCCAGATATTTTACAACCTTCAGCGCATTCTCAACATGACGTTCTACGCGGAGAGACAGGGTCTCAAGTCCCTGCAGAAGCAGGAAGGAGTTGAACGGAGAAAGCGTAGCTCCGGTATCACGAAGAAGGATCGCACGTACTTTTGTAACAAACGCAGCAGGTCCAACTGCTTTTGTGAAGCTGATGCCGTGGTAGCTCGGGTTTGGCTCAGTCAGAGATGCGAATTTGCCGGATCCCTCCCAGTCAAATTTACCGCTGTCTACGATCACACCGCCAAGAGTAGTTCCATGGCCGCCGATGAATTTGGTTGCGGAATGAACAATGATGTCTGCGCCATACTCGATCGGACGAACGAGGTATGGAGTTGCGAAGGTATTATCGACAACCAGCGGAATTTTGTTCTCATGTGCAATTTTTGCAAGTGCTTCGATATCGACAACATCAGAGTTCGGGTTTCCGAGGGTCTCGATGTAGATGGCTTTTGTGTTCTCCTGAACGGCTGCGCGGACCTCATCCAGATCAAATACATCAACAAATGTGGTGCTGATGCCGTACTGCGGAAGGGTGTGTGCCAGCAGGTTGTAGGAACCGCCGTAGATGTTCTTTGCGGATACGATGTGGTCGCCCTTCTGCGCCAGGTTGATGATGGTGTAGTTGATGGCTGCTGCTCCGGAAGCTACTGCAAGTGCCGCAACGCCGCCCTCCAGTGCTGCCATTCTCTGCTCGAAAACGTCCTCGGTCGGGTTAGTCAGACGACCGTAGATGTTTCCTGCATCCTGGAGTCCGAATCTTGCTGCTGCGTGATCGGAGTTATTGAATACGAAAGAAGATGTCTGATAAATCGGCACTGCTCTTGCTCCGGTTGCCGGATCCGGATTTTCCTGTCCTACGTGAAGCTGTAAGGTTTCAAATTTAAGATTTCTTTCTGCTCTTGTTTTTTTGCTCATGATTTTATTCTCCTGTTCTGATTGTCTTTTTTATTTTCGTTTTTCTATTATTTGTCGGAACCGGTCGTCATTCTGTCTGTCCCCTGCTGCGAAGCGGCTCCGTTTTGATTCTGGATTTATCTGCTTACGCTGCAACACATGACATCATAGATCACGATTCGATTCTCTGCGAAAACTGCTCTCATTGACTTCGCTTCCTCTCGCTTTTGTGATATTTCCTATCTGTTTACAAGGGATATTATAGCGGCTGTCTTCTGTTTTGTCTAATACAGAAAAATAATGGCTGGTTATAGGTTTTTCCTATATCATATCTTTACTGCCATTGCACTTTCTTTTGAATTTCCTATACCCGGTTTGCAAACGCAAATCAATTTTTATAGTACAAACTCTTTATACTTCCGGATCTCCTCCAGATACTGCAGTCCCATCGCACTGATCGACATTCCTTTTCTGGAAACGTAGCCGATCATCATATTTTCATCCGCGTGAAGCGGCACCGCACGGTAATCGCTGCCGTTCAGCTCCTCGCAGATGATTCCGGAACAGAGTGTATACCCGTTCAGGCCGACCATCAGGTTCAGCATCGTTGCACGGTCGTTTGCTTGATAATTCGTTTGTATTCATACGTAGAAAGCACTTCCTCCGCCAGGAAAAATGAGTTGTTGCTTCCCTGGTCAAACGACAGACACGGATATTCCTTCAGTTCCTCCATGGTGATCTCAGTCTTGTCCGCCAGCGGATGATCCTTCCAGAGGTAGACGTATGTTCCGCAGGAAAATAGGTCGTGGAACTCCAGGTTATTATCCTTCATCAGCTTGTTCAGCACTTTCACATTGAAATCATTCCGATACAGGATGCCGAGTTCACTCTTGAAGTTCTTCACATCCATCAGCACATCGTACGTTCTCGTCTCGTAAACGGCAAACTCGTATTCATCCATGCCGAACTGTTTCACCAGCTCCACGAATGCCTTCACGGCAAAGCTGTAATGCTGCATCGACACACTGAATTTTTTCTTGCCTTTCGTGCGGTAAACATAGCGGTTTTCGAGAAGCTGATACTGATCAGTAACCTGGCGCGCGTAGCCTAAAAACTCCTCGCCTTCCGGGGTCAGCACCGTTCCGTGGCTGCTGCGCTTGAACAGTTCAATTCCAATCTCCTTTTCCAGCTCCTTAATCGCGCCCGAGAGGCTTGGCTGTGAAATATAGAGTGCCTTCGCCGCCTCATTCATCGATCTGGAATCCGCGGCCTGGATTACGTAGCGAAGCTGTTGTAGTGTCATAAGTAAAGTTCCCTTTCTGGTATAATTTGATATACGAAACTGCCATTCGCGGAGGGGAGAGTTCCGCGGATGGCAGTTTACACATTTATGCATGATGTCTCGATTCAGAGCATACCGCTCTCAATCTTTATTTTGCAAACAGAGGGGTAGAATAGTATCTGTCTCCATTGTCCGGCAGAAGCACAACAATAGTTTTGCCCTTGTTCTCTTCGCGTTTTGCCAGCTGAATTGCCGCATACAGCGCTGCGCCGGAGGAAATTCCTGCAAGAATAGCTTCCTCGGCTGCCAGATATTTTCCGGTCTCGAAAGCATCCTCATTTTCTACCTTGATGATTTCGTCGTAAATACTGGTATTCAGAGTCTCCGGCACGAAACCTGCGCCGATTCCCTGGATTTTATGCGGTCCGGAAACACCCTCAGACAGTACCGGTGAGGATGCCGGCTCTACTGCTACAATTTTTACTTCCGGTTTTTTCTCTTTTAAATACTCACCCGTTCCGGTGATCGTTCCGCCAGTGCCGACACCAGCAACGAAGATGTCAACCTCTCCATCGGTATCTTCCCAGATCTCCGGACCTGTTGTCTTTTTGTGGGTTGCCGGGTTTGCCGGGTTCACGAACTGGCCTGCGATGAAGCTGTTCGGGATCTCTTTTGCAAGCTCATCGGCTTTCTCGATCGCACCCTTCATACCCTTTGTTCCGTCCGTCAGAACAACCTCTGCGCCGTATGCCTTTACAATGTTGCGGCGCTCTACGCTCATGGTTTCCGGCATCGTAAGGATCATACGATACCCTTTTACGGTAGCTGCCGCTGCCAGTCCGATTCCGGTGTTTCCGGAAGTCGGCTCGATGATAACGGAACCTTCTTTTAAGAGACCTTTTGCTTCAGCATCCTCAATCATCGCTTTTGCAATACGGTCTTTGACGCTTCCTGCCGGATTGAAGGATTCTACTTTTGCGATCAGTTTCGCCTGCAGTCCTTCTTTTTCTTCAATTCGTTTCAGTTCTACCAGCGGAGTTTTTCCTACAAGATCCAGAATGCTGTCATATACCTTTGCCATCGTTGATTTCCTCCTTACTTTTGCTCGCTTTTTCTCTATTTCCCTATTTCCTATTGAGTTTGTATGTTTTAAGTTGTTTCCATCTTATTCCAATCGTTTTAAAATGTCAACACATTTCACTGATATGATCAGAAAAGATGGTTAGAGCAGACCTGCAAGCGCAATACTGACCGCCATTCCGACCAGGGAAGAGAACAATGCACCCGCCAGTGTGTACCGCGTTTTTTTGATGTGGACCGCTCCGAAATAGACCGCCATCGTATAAAAAACCGTCTCCGTGCACGACATCATAATCGAAGCCGCCCGTCCGGCGAAGGAATCACACCCCGCCTCTTTGTAGAGATCCAGCAGCAAACTCACCGCCGCACTGTTGGAAAAGAGACGCACAATGCCAAGCGGCACCAGGCAGATGGAATCCCCGCCGGTTCCAGCACCGTTCCGAGCAGCTTTCCAAAATCCTCCAGAAATCCCGATGACCGCAGCACGCCGACCGCCGCCATCAGCCCGATTAAGGTCGGCACAATTCCGATCACCGTCCGCATGCCGTCCTTCGCCCCGTTCAGAAAATCGCCGAACACATCCTGTTTCATCAAAAGCCCCAGTCCGACCACGTAAAAAATCAGCACGGGAACCATCAGATCTGAAAGCGCCGAAAGAAAACGCAAAAAATCCCCTCCCCAGAAAAATCCTATCAGATACACTCCGATACAATTTATTCCGCGGGCGGGGATTTATGTAATTTTATTTCACTTTAATCTGAAACAGACGCGCCATATACGTCTCCGGGAAGTGAATCTGCAGCGTCTTGCTGTAGTCATCGTAATGGAACACATCACCGCATGCTTTCGGGTAAATGCAGGAAACCTCCAGCTCTTTTCCCGGGAATGCACGGTCAAGCGGAACCTCAAAACCGGCCTCTCCGCCGCGTCTCCACACACCAAGATAAATTACATCTCCCGGCACACGGATTCCGGCTGCGAGGTGTTTTTCTTCATTGTCTGCCCATCCCATCGGCCAGAACGGAACGCCGTCCTTGATGCCGCTGCGGATCTCTTTGTAGCAGTCAATTCCCTCTTTTACAAGTTCAAACCGCTCCGGCGAAATTTCTGCGAGATGGCCGCTTTGGTGAATACGAAGCAGCAGCGCATTAACCATATTGAAAATAACTTCCTCTTTTGTGCCGTCCCGCAGCGGATATGACCAGATCGCCGCCTGCTCCGGCGTCACGCCGATGGCTGCATTCGCGAGATCGTCGCATAATTCCGGTAATCCTCCTGATCACTCGTCGACTGAATACTGTTTCTCGCCAGCATCGCATAGTCCATGCGGAGACCGCCGCTCGAGCAGTTCTCAATCACAAGATCCGGGTACTTTTTATAAATGCCGTCCAGCCATGCCAGATACGCTCTCTCATGCTCAAGAAGGCCATCTCCAAAACTGTCCGCATCGACTTCCGTACCAATACCAGGTTCAATATTGTAATCCATCTTAATATAACCAACGCCGTAATCCCTTACCACACGGTCAATGACTTCCGTCACATGTTCAATGACCAGCGGATGACGGAAATCGAGCTGATACCGGCTTCTGTCATACACACGCTTTCCATGACGCAGGAAGAAACACTCATCCGGCAGAATCGAAGCCTTCTTACAGTTAATACCCATAACCTCAAGCTCCAGCCATACCCCAGGAATCATGCCCTTTGACCGAATATAATCCGTCACCTCACGCACACCGTTCGGAAAACGTTTTTTACTCTCCTGCCACTCACCGACACTGTCCCACCAGTTGCCGTCCGCATACCAGCCCGCATCAATAACAAAATATTCACATCCGGCCTTCTCGGCAGCATCCACCAGCGGAAATTCTTTTTCTGTCGTCGGATCTCCAAACAGACAGTTCATGTAATCGTTGAAAATAACCGGCAGGTCTCATTGTCCTTATTCGGACGGCGAATTCTTCTGCGGTACTTCGTTAAGGTACCGATTGCCTCCTCAAAATCATCATGACCGACACCGACAGCCACCGGCACGGTTGTAAAGCTGTCTCCCGGCTTCAGGTTTTTCGACCAGTGCGACTGGATTTCCGTCGGGCCGCTCACAGCCAGGTAAAAGTGGCAGTTCTGATCTCCAATTTCATAATGCCAGGAACCGCTGTGGTCAATCTCAAAAAACAGGCTCGCATCTGCTGCGCTGTTCCCAATATATCCCATCGGAACATATTCCTTCGCCGACCAGTTACCCGTATTTGTAATCTCAATCGTCTTCGATGTCCTCTGATAGTTGTGCGGCTGCGTCTGCGCCATGCCAAGATCTGCAAAGCGGTATTTTTTCACCGTCAGCTCCTTCTGCCAGCCATTGTGAACCACTATCATCGACATCTTATCATCTGAGCTGATAAACTCCGGAATGCCCTCTTTCTGCTCTTTTTCGATACCCCAGTAGCTGAAGCTTGAGATATATTCCAGTGTCTGGTTCTCACTGCCCTCATTCGTCACGGTATTGTACATTCTTGCAACCGGAAGGCCGTCATAAAACTGCATGATCGACTCTACCCTCGCGCCCGTCACATCATCCTTCTGTACAATGCGAAGCAGATCGCCTTCTTCGTTTCTTTCTTCCGAAATCGAGTCAAATTTCAGCATAAAGCCCGGCGCTGTCACAATGTACTTATTTCCGTGCTTTTCATACGGCCGGTTATAACCGGAAAAATTCACCTGTACCAGCTGGAAGCTCTCTTCGATCTGAGCCTCCCGCATTCCCTCCATCGGCCACCAGTTATCCGGCTTCCGGCAGAGATTCTCTGCATCAAACGGTGCACTTGAAAAATGAAACAGCTTTAACGCCTTCTCTTTTGTCACCCCAAACACAATGTGAATTCCATTCACATCATAACAGATCAGCTCCGCCTGAATTGGAGTTTCCATTCGGTCTGTCCATTTTTTCATGTAAAAGCCCTCCTGTAAAAATCATATTTTACTCATACCCCCAGCATACGACTTGTCCCCTTTAAAGTCCAGTACATTCTTGCTTTTTCCCCACAACAATCTCACGCCGATCCGCCAAGGGCGGATCCAGCCGCTTTTTCTTCCTCCCCGGCATCATCGTTAGCCCTGCGGCCGAGCGCCCACTTATTTCACGATGCCAAACGTAGCAATCTCAAACTCCCTCAGCGCCACATGATAAACCCCGTCCTTATCCGGAATCATCAAGTCGCCCTTCTCTTCAATGACATTGCTGCGGTAAACCTCTTTCATCCAGTCTTCTTTCTTAAAGGAAAGAACTTCTTCGTGCTCCATATTATTTACGAATCTCACAAACAAATCGTCCTTCTTCTGACCTTTCTTAAACGCCGTCATATGAATACCATCGCCCTCAAATGCAAGGAAACTCATCTCCAGCGGAAGTTCCCCTTCAACCAGTTCCGGCTTCACCTGTCCCGGTTTCCGAAGGAACGCTCTCTCCAATCCAGCCTGCTCCACCGTCAGATCCTCCTGGAATGCATAACCCTCCCGGAACGCATCCCCGGTCTCACCAGCTGCAAACGGCACAACCTCAAACTCCAAGCAGAACGTACCGATCTGCTGCGCCTTCGGTGTCGGGAAATACCCCCAGTCGCCCATCTCCGCAACACAGCGAAGCAGCGTCACCGCAACCGCATTCCCCTGATCTTCGAGAATTTCATACTCATACAGCCCGCGGTTTGCCACCAGAAGTCCGCCCTTCGCGTCCTCCATAGCCACAAAACACTGCTGTCTCTCACAACCGCAAGGATTCGTCCAGGTATCATTATGACGGTTATTTCTCCGCACAACCTCAAACGCAGAATCCGCCATATGCATCGACGTATCCAGCCCTGTCGGCAGAATCACACGCACCCGGTGATCCTTCGCCTGATTGCAGATTGTCGTCGCCACACGCAGCCCCTTCGCCGATTTCTCCAGCGTCAGAACCGTCTTCACATCCATCTCCACCAGCTCAGAAGAACGGTTAGCCACACGCGTATACGGATCAATACACATCTCACGCTGTCTTAGCAGTTCCTCGCCCATGCCGGATGGAACCATCATCTTGTGGCAGATCTCAACCACCGTGCGGAACGCATTTCTCTCCACACAGGAAATCTCCGCCTTCACGCCTTTTGTAGAAACCACCTGCTTACCGGAGTCCTGAATATAAATATACTCATTCCCCATATCCCCGGTATCCTCATAGAATCCCAGGTTCTCATACATTCTGCCCGTCTTCTTGTCCAAAAGATTGTAAGAACCGTCTGCATTCACAACAACCTTCACCGCATCATTCTCGAGCACATTTTCATCCGCAGAAACCATATCCACGTCCTGTGCCTGCTCCGCTGTTTCCAGATAATACGTGCGGTAACCAAGCGCCGGAACCTCAGCCTCAAACGTTACCAGAACCTTCTTTGCCATATACGGCTGACGGAACCGGTCGTCCGGCAGGTCATATCCAAACGCAACGCCCGCATCCGCGATCTTCGCCGGAACCACATTTCCGTCCGCATCGCGCAGCACCATCGCCGGAAGCTCCACCTTCTCTGCGGCCTCATAGCCGTCCCATACAAACAGATTGTAATCGCGGAACAGATGCAGCTCCTTTTCTACTACCTGTGATTTCGTCTCGCCGGAAGTATTCCATACCACGAACGGAATCTTCTCGCCGTCACCCGGAAGCGCTGCCGTGTTCACCTTGTTCGTCAGATACTCCACGCTCTCGTCGTAAATCGCATCCGCAACCTGTCTGCTCTTCGCAAAACGGGTCTTCATCTCCTCATTGACCTCATCCACGCTGCAGCCGCAGATGCTGTCATGCGGATGATTCTGCATCAGCTTCTTCCAGCTGTAGATCATCTGGTCTTCCGGATAAGCCTTTCCCATAACATCTGCCATCGCAGCTGCCGGCTCTGCTTTCCGCTCCAGCGCTGTCTCACCCGCGCGGTTGTCCTGCTTTAATCCGATCCAGGAAGAAGCCGTATTTGCCAGCGTCCATCTTCCGTCGGTCTCCTGGCTTGTCAGCTCGCCCTTAACGGTAGAGAAATTCTCGGAGATTTCTTTCTCCATTGCCTCTACATACTTTTTGAAATCAGAATGAATAAACTCGACATCCGGATACAGCTTTCTCGCCACGCGGATCGCCTCGGTGATGTTCTTCTGCAGCGGCTGATGGTCGCATCCGTTCATCATCAGAAGCTGATGGGTTGCTGCGAATTTTCTCGCGTCCGCCAGCTTTTTATCCCAATAAACCTTTGCCTCTGCCTCGTCCACCGGAATCTCCACGCCGTTGTTGTACCAGTTTGCAAACAGGATGCCCGGCAGCTTCGTTCCGTCCGGGGATGCCCACATCATCTCAGAATACGTAGACTCATACTGTCCGCCGGTCACCTCGTTGTTCGGTCCGATCGGTTTTACACCGCGTCCGAAAACAACCGCGTCCATGCCGGCCTGTTTTAATACCTGCGGCATCTGGCCTGCATTGCCGAATGCATCCGGGAAATAACCGACATTGCGACCGCACCGTACTGTTCTGCTTCCTGCATACCGACCTGAAGATTGCGGACACACGCCTCGCCGCTTGTCAGGAACTCATCCTGCAGAATGTACCACGGACCGGTCTGAACTTTGCCCTCGCGGATGCATTTTTCCACCTGCGCACGTTTCTCCGGGCGGATTTCCAGATAATCATCGATTGCGATGACCTGGCCGTCCAGGAAAAATCCGCCGAACTCCGGATCGTTCTCTGCCTTGTCCAGAATGTTGTCTACCAGCTCAATCAGTTTCATGCGGTGAGATTCAAAGGACTGATACCACTCTCTGTCCCAGTGGGAATGGGAAATAATATGTACGGTTGTTTTCATCATGATCTGTTTCCTTTCGTTTCTTTTTTATAAAATTTATGTAACTATTCAGAGCCCCATCTCGATTCCGCTTACGCTGCATCTCGATGTTGCTTTTTGTCCTTCTGCAAATGCGGCATTTTGTCGCATTTGATTTGCCCCTCCAAAAACATAAGCAGGTATCCATTTTCGAAGAAACATGAGTGGATTACAAATGTTTTTGAAGATTGCGGGAGTGCAAAGCACGTAGCAATCTGGTATCAAATAGGCCAAAATACCTTTTGACCCCAATATCATTTGATATATCATATTATAAAAATCAGACGATATTCTGTCAAGTATTTTACACTTCTTTTCTATATGATATATCAAGTTGCCATTTTCTCATGTCACACCTGATCTGGCAATAAATCGTGTTTGAAAAGGCCTGTTACAATTCACGCAGCACCGGAGCACTTGCTGTTCCGGTGTGCAGGAAAATAATTCCGGCGCGAGCAGCTCTTATTTGACTTGCTTTTTTGCATTCGTTATAATAACAAAAGAAACACGCAGACAAAGTCAACGTTTTTATACCTTTTTATCCCAGAGGAATTTTATGGATTCACAGACCAGAAAAACAAAACCAAAATATGAAATCATCAAAGAAGCCCTGCTTGCACGCATTCACGCCGGAGACTTTTCGTTTGACGAATCCTTCTGCACCGAAAAAATGCTGTCGGATCAGTACCACGTCAGCCGGATTACCGCAAAGCGTGCCATCGAGGATCTGGAACAGCAGGGGATTCTGTACCGGAAGCGCGGTGTTGGAAGCTTTGTTTCGCGAAGCCTTTCACCAGACAGCAAAGCAACCGATACGCCGAAAATGATTTCTCTTCTTCTTCCGTTCGCCACCACACAGGGAAATATTTCGGAGGCAATCGGAAGCTTAAGCGCTGTGCTGGCTGAATGTGGCTATTTTCTAAGCATTCACGTCACCGGCTCTTCCTCACCGAAGGAACGCACAACACTGGAACTGCTCCGGTCTCAAAATATTGCCGCGCTTGTCTATTATCCGAAGCGCGACAACATTCACCTGGAAAAGCTGAACGATTTCATGTTCTCCGGCTGTCCGATCGTCATCGTTGACAAGCAGACGGACTGCCCGTATCTGAACAATGTTGTCTGCGACAACTATGACGGCGGACGACAGGCAGCGCGCCATCTGCTCGGGCAGGGACACCGAAACATCGCGTTTTTCACCGCGGCGCCACTCTCTGAGACTTCATCGGTACGCGACCGCTTTGCCGGATTTTTGCATGAAATGAAAGCCGCCGGGATCGCGCCGGACCCGCATCAGCTTGTCACCTGCTGCAAGGAGCTTTCCGATAATGCCGCACTTTCCACAGAACGCACACCGTTTCAGCAGAAGCTTCTTGCCATGCACCGCGACGGCATCACCGCCATCATCGCCGAAAACGACCGTATCGCCGAGCTGATTTTCCTCGCCTGCCGCACGATCGGTCTTCGCATTCCGGAGGATCTCTGCCTCTGCGGCTTCGACGATACAAATGTCAGCCGAAGCCTCGGCATTACCTCCATTCATCAGGATTTTGCCGGAATCGGACGCGAAGTCGGACGGATTCTGCTTGCCGCCCTCAAAAATCCTGCCGCCGAAACGGAAAAATCATTCTTCCGGTGACGATCGTCCCGCGCGCATCGTCGCAGAAAAATCTGTCTCCCATTTCCGGGCATGATTGAAAAATCTTTTTTATCATGCTTGAAAACCGCAATAGCCTCACGGGCTTCCGACCCGTGAGGCTATTGTCTATTTTGTTTTGTATTCCCATTTGACACAAACTCTTTTTCCGTAGTGTGCCATTCCAATATAACAAATTTTCCCTGCCATTCCTGTATCGTACTGTTTCTCTTTGATCTGACCGATTGCAGTATCGGCAAGAGTTTCTTTTCGATCAGTTTCCCCCATCTTTTACGGAATATCGAACGTTTTTCAGAGCGAACTTTGCAAATCTGCCGCGCCGTCTTTTTACTCCCGGCACGTTCAGAACATATCTCCCAAACAAGAAAGTCGCAGCCCGCAGAACATCTTTTTCTGATACATTCTACCAAAAAGTGTACACCTGCTGGATACTTTTTAGTACATCAGTATGCAAAAACAGTTTTTCAGTGGCGTCCCTTAGAGGTCGGAGTCTTCTTGCTGGAAGAGGATACAACAAAAAAATCCTGTCTGGTTTTGTACCGGACAGGATTTTTAGAAGAACAGCATCACCAGTCCCAACGCGCACAGCAGGATTCCGGTTACGCGGTTCAGCATTTTTACGTTTGCGCTGTTCGCCCATTTTGCTCCAATCTGTGCGAACACCAGTGTGCTGATCACACAGGCAATCATAATCGGAAGATTCGGTTTTCCGCCGATATAGAAATGTGAAACAGCTCCGGTCAGCGCAGTAAAGGTCATGATAAAGACGCTCGTTCCAACCGCCGTTTTTAACTCATAGCCAAGCACACTTGTAAGCACCAGAAGCAACATCATACCGCCCCCGGCACCGACGAAACCGCAGATGAAGCCAATCAATATGCCGCAAAGAATGGACTGCCGGATTTTCTGTTCCTCGGATTTGTTTGCCTGTACTTCCTTCGTTGTCATGATCGGGCGAAGAATAAATTTGAGACCGACAAGCAGTGTCATACCTTTGGAAAAACCACCCATTGTTCCGTTTGGCACAAGGAGGAAACGAAGCTTCCGACCAGTGTAAAAATCAACACGGAAATCAGCATAATCACGCCATGGCGAATGTCGATATTTTTGTTTTTCTTGTATGTCCACGCACTGACCCCCGACGCGAGGACATCCGATGCAAGTGCTATCCCGATCGCCTGGTACGCCGGCATGTGCAGGAATGTAATCAGCATAGGCGAGACGACCGCCGCCGCAGAAAGTCCCGCAAGACCCGTTCCAAGGCCGGCACCGAGACCGGCCACAATACATACGATTAATTCTGTAATAGTCATAAAATTCCTTCTTTCTCCCTTTTATTTCCCGATTACATTTTTTCCGGATCAGCTCACAGAGCCGCAAAAATTTCTTTTTTATCTTCCTCCGAAATTCCGCAAAACAGAGATTCTCCAAATTCCTTCTGACATTTCTGTCCGTAGCAAACGCATTCTGCCGCAGCCGGTTCCAGCTTCAAATGCACTTTCTTCCGGTCTGCCGTATCGCCCTCTTTTCGCAGGTAGCCTTTTTCACACAACCCGTTTACGGCCAGCGAAACGTGTGATTTCTGCATTTTCCGCACACGTACAATATCTGTTGCAAGGTCAAACTGACTGTTATTTGCAAGAAACAGCAAAATATCTACTTCTGCGGCAGACAAATGATAACGCATCATCACCTTTTTGCGGTACTGTGCATATTCCCGTTCTACTTCCACGGCAAACTGCCACTGCTCATCAAACATGCTTCCACCTTCCTCTTGTTCTAATTTGAACTTCTTGTATTTTAGTTCTAATTTGAACATTTGTCAACCCACAAAAATGGATATCCAGCGATAGAGTTTCCCCTGTAAAGTAAAATATGCTCCCTTCCTGGAGACAAGTTTTTATTTGTCTACCCGGAAGGGAGCATATCAGCAAAAAATATTTGCCCATGTGACAGACCCGTCTTGCGTTTGAAAACAATATACCTTGCGGTACTCTACATTTTTCGCACAAATCAGTCATTGCTCAATGAAGGATTGTAGCAACACGTCCTGATCCTACAGTACGTCCACCTTCACGGTATCAGAATGGCGTATTACGGTGTGCAAATGGTGATTTTTCGTATGATTTGTAGGAATAAATCCGGATTTTCCGCTGTATCCATGTAGTTTTGGAGAATTTTGTTATCATGGTGTTATCATATTTATGGTTCACTAATTCCACCTGTGCTCTGTTGTTCAATAAATATTCTCATTAAATCTATCGACTGCTTTAATTCTTCTCTTGTATATCTTGGATTATTCTGATTTTCCGGATGATGTATCTGATGCCGTATATATTCAGTCAAAACTTTCTGCTCATTTATAATAGAACCATTCTTACCTATGCGCTTATATAATCTGGTTGGTTTTCCTTGAATATATAAATTTTTCCATCCCTGAAATTCTATAAAAGAATACAATTCATCATGATATTCCTCTGTAACTTCATTAAATGCTATATAATTCACTTCATTCAGTGACGGATATTGAAGCTGTCCAGGAAGAACACCTAATATTTCCTTATTTCCTTCTTCATCTTCTTTAATAAGACGTAAATCTGTAAACTGTAATTGTTTAACAATATAAGAACTGTGCGTTGTCAATATAACCTGTGTGTTTGCGACTGAAGACAGTGTCTTAAATGCCTCTACCAATATTCTTTGATTATCTGAATGTTGCGAAGTCTCCGGCTCTTCTACTGCATATATTACTCCAGTATTACCTTGCTCTTGACAACGTCTCTCCGCTTCAGCTCTAAAGAAATTCAGCAGAACAAGCCTTTTCACGCCACTCCCTCGCTTATTGATTGGGATATCTTCATCACCGGAAATTGATACATTTTTGAAAACATCTTGCCACTTAAGGCTTTCTGCTGATGGTATTACCGGATTTAAACTTGCTGCAATTGCTGGATCCATTTCTCGAAGCTTCGCTAATGTTCTGTTTGCCACTTCTTTTAATTTATTTTCAACCTCTGCAGCTACATCTGCTAATGTTGTTTGCAATCCTGCATCACTCAAAATTTGCTTTACAGCTGTTTTTAATGGATCTTGTATCTCATCATCTCCATCACTATTTTTTCTATCTGACTGAAAAAAGTGAATATGTTGGTAAATAGTTGGATAACTTCTCCCAAATTTTCTTTGCATCCTCTTTAGAGGCATCGATTTCTATATTATCCATCTGCAAATCATCCGAAAATTTATTCCAGATAGCTCTTCTCATATCAGCATTTACAGTTTGATTTTCGCATTCAATGTCTTCACTTTTTATTATCTTTTTTAAATCACTATTCTTCTTTAATAATAATTCTGTACATTTGCTATTTGTTGGATGCATAGCCTTTATAAAAACCTTTGCCGCTCCGCCGTTTTTATATCTCTTTATGACTTCCAACTGTCCATTAGCATTAAGCATAAATTCATCTTGTAACGAAGTCTCAACAGTTGAATCTATAACTATCTTTTCCGGCAATTCTGAAAAGCACACTGTTATTTCAATATCTGTATTTCCGACATTGCTTTCATGTATGTTGGCATCTGCTTTTTCTAACTTGATTGTTCCCTTCCCATCATTAAAAAATATATCCAATGCCTCTAAAATAGTTGACTTACCTATATCGTTTTTTCCAACAAAAACTGTTAAATCATTAAAGTTAATCTCTATTTCGCTTCTATATCCACGGAAATTTTTTAATTTAATTGAATCAATTTTCATAGCAGGTCTCCTCTGATTATCACTTCTTATGAGAAATTTATAACCGTTTTTATATCTGCAAATTCTGTTCGCACCACCCCTTGAATGGCTGCTAATATTCCAGCTACAGTTACCACAGCAGAATTTGACGCCTCTTGACTTTTCAATCCATCTTTCACTACACTTTCCAAATGGGTTGATGCAATTGGCATTATTACTTTTATCATTTTTTTCCAATACTCTACATTTACATCAAAATTAGAATTGTCACGAAATCTTAATGACCAAACATCTCTCACTTTTTCACCCAAAAAGCTCTCCATACATTTAGACATAGCAAAAATAAATAACATTTTTGCCCCTCTTTTTCCCAGAAATCTATATTGCTGTTCTTCTGCCTCTGTTCTTTCCTCTCCCTTTACTTGTAAATCTAATTTATAAATGTCAATCGCCCTTGCTAAAGAATATGTAAAAATAATATGTTCTGCAATTAATTGATCCGGAAATGTATTTGCATAAATTCTATCATTGCTCCATAAATCATTTCTTGAGTTATATGCCGTAACACACTCCCCATGAAAAGCCGAAATCGACTGTGCCACAACATACGGATCCAATATTTCTCTACTTCTAGATGGCGTCCATTTCCTCTACGTCCACCGCTATAAAACAAATTTGTATATTTTTCAAATTCATTTCGCAACCGATTTTGCACTTTATCATTACTTCGCAAATCCGACGCAATAATTTCATTCTGTTTATTATTGTTATTGATAATTTCATCTATAATAGAAGAATCTTCACATACAATAAAACGAATAGGGATTAAGGCCTTTCCTACTTCTGTTACACTACTTACAGCTCCTGTTGTTTGTGCCCCATTAATGATAGTAATTCCTGATATAGTAAGTTTTTCTTCGCCTGTATTCAAATCATTTTCAATACTATAATCATTTACCAATGCAGTTATTCCATTGTTATACGCCCAAAAATTATTTGGTTGCTCTGTAATGGTTTGTATTATTCCCAAATTAATTTTATTTTTCTTTTTTCCTGACCCAAGATATGTTCTTGGATTTCCAGAAAAAATATCATCATTATATCTGCAATACTGTTCTTTTACCCAATCTGCAGTGACGGCAGTTACATAAGCTTTCCATTTATCACCAACTAATTCAAATCCTTTTTTAACAGTGTCCACAGTCATTTTTTCTACAACCGTAATCTGACTGCTGGACGCATTATACCATTTTTCAATAGTTTCATTTCCAACTTCTATTGCAAAAACATCTACTTTATTTTCCGGAAAAAGTGTTTTTACTGCTGCATTAGAATTTATTTGCATTGCAGTTAATTCTTCTCTTACTTTTGGGTTATTTTTTTCATTAAGATTATGTACATACCAAAAATATACTGTACTTATCAGATCATCCTTGATGGCATTTTGCAGTTCTCTAACTTGATCACGTATTCTTTCAGGTACTGACTCAGGTTCCTGAGAAAACACCCATGCTGCTGCTGTGTTCAAATCACTCGCTTTATTTTCCGGTGCCAAATCTCCTTCCTGCACTTTTTGTTTCATATACCCCTGAGCAATCACTGCTATACCTGTATCCTGATCAATATATATCAAGTCACATTTTTTATCCTCACCGCCATCAGTTAATGCATCACCAGCAACCGAAAATATATCAGCTATCTCAAATCTTAATTCTAAAGCATACAACAACAATGCATTATTACCATATGTGTTTAATAACGTGCTTCTACTTTCAAAGTCATCTTTGTAGCTCATCTTACATCCTCTTTTTCCCTTACAATGGTTATACTGTTCTTTTCAAAGTTCCCCGGATAAGATAACGAAATAATTACATTTTTAAAAGCTATTGTATATGCAAATATTGTTCCTTCACCAAAACGATCATGATACACTTTTCTTCCATCTGAATCAATCTTTATTTCATCTGGAATATCGTTTAAATATGGAAATTTAGCAGATTTTGTTTGACAATTCGGCAAACTTACTTCAATAGCTATTACTTGACCTTTTCCAGCAATTGGACTATACACCAATGCTCCAGGTGAAATAACCTGATTTTTCTCTTTTTCCGTAAAACCTTTTTGTTGTTCCATTCTACTTATTTTTTCATTGATCGCAGTACCTATATACGCTTTCCATCTCGGTGCATTTAAAATATCTCTTCTGGTTTCACACAGTAAAATTAACTCCCGTAATTTTTCCGGATTAGCATGACCAGTTCTAAACATTGCCATAAAATATTCTCTATATTGAGCTAAAGTTAACGGCACAATATCCAATCTCTGCTTTACATCTCCTCGTGCATACCAAATTCCATGCCTGAATGTTTCTGCTGTATTCGTATCTATTTTTACTGCGATAAACATTCCATATACTGGCTTGTCGTATTTCAGAACTGCATCGGATACATGTCTTCTTACAGGTTCTCCCTCCATTGCTTCTTGACGTGATGACGTAGACATCGTAACTTCTGTTAAAATTGTAAAATCGTTAAATTCACAATACAGATCACCTTTTCCACCGCCAGCTGCAGATACCGGAAGAAAATCCGAATCAAGTTTAAATCCTCTTACCTCATATGGTTTATTGACCATATGATCTATAGCTAAAGATGCTCTCCATAAAATCCATTCTAAATATGCTGGTGTTTCATCTTTTGGTACTTCTATAACATTGTCATCATCATATGTATGCTTCCCACCACCTTTGATCAACAATTCCATATAATCGGCAATTTCTTGCCATTGATTACATTGCTCTTTTGCATATTGAATTTCGTCTGTTTTGGATAGCAAATCTTCTAATCGCCGTCTGGCAATATTAATTTCTGTCGCAGTGTTCAGTGGAAGATCAGAAATATCAAACAAAATTTGTCTGCTTTTCATTTGCTTCATTAAGTCATTCAGTAATACTTTAGCTGTATCTTCATTATCTGTTGGTAATTCTGCACCCTCGCATAGTCGCTTATATTGAATCATTAGAGATTCTTCATTTGATGTTGACTTTGCCAATTTCTCAGCCAAAATATGCTTAGCCGGAGCAATAACCATTCCTCTTCCTTTTCGTTGCAATACTCCAGAAATACGTAGGTAACGCATGTTCATGTCACTATAGTCAAGGAAATTATCTGCCTTCTTATCATAGTACCTTCCACGTTCTGCAACTTCTTTCTTGTCAAAGTTACGTTTTGATGGAGCTTGTTTTCTACGAGCACGCAAATCCAAAATATTATCCACGATCTCTCCAATTGAATAACTCGGATTGGTTGTATGTCCCCATAATGCAAACTCTATTCTTGCAATCTCTGAGCTTCCTGTTCGCTTCTCTAACTCCAACATAATTGCCAATATCCATCTCAATGGAGAAAAATAAGACTTTCCATCTGGCATAGCAAATTGTTCAACACTTAATGCTCTTAAATAGCATTCTTGTACTGCCGGATATGTATCCGCCTTTAAAAATGTTCGTCCAAAAGGTGTTATATCATCCAGATTTCCCAGTTCATTCTGATCTCCATCCTTTTTCTTCACTTGTGGATAAATGAAACCATTTTTCGAAAACATTAAACGCCATTTTCGTGCATGACTGCCAGACGTATCTTTCCCAGCTTCATTTTGAATAATTCCTTGATCATTAAGAAAGTTCATAAAGCCAATTTCATTCTCTTTCCCACGAAGTTTCCCCACATATGGCGAATTTGCAAACGCTTTAAAACCTTCCTGTATTCTATTTGGATTCCGTAATCCGGTATTACCTACTAACCAAATATCTATTTTTTCTTCCATACATCTTCTCCATTAAACCCAACAAATAAATATTCTTGTACTTTATTTCTATTTGTCTTAGCATGTTTTTGATTTCCAAAAGAATATGTGTAATCTATCGGCACCACTTCCACATGTTCCTTATATTTCGACATAAGTGCAACCATTTCATCTTGTGTTGGTTGACTGTTTGAGGAATAAGATACAATCAAAATACTATTCGAAAACTTTTTAAACAACTTATCAAATGCATCTGCAGCACCTTTTCTAGTTGAAAACGGTGTAGGATATGATTTAAATTTCTTTGTTATCGTATTTTCCTGTATTTCTACACCTTTCCAATCTCGTGCCAACCCTTCAACAAAATGATATCTACGAACATACTCATTGTCTGACAATGGAGAATAATACGGTGGATCAATATATACTAAATCCGGATGTTTAATTTTTACTTCCATTGCATCTCCATGTTTAGATTTATTTTCACATCCATTATCAAAAATTGCATTATTGATACTTTCCACCGCTTCTAGAAATTGCTGTTCTAAAGATTTCTGCAAATCCTTTCTTCCATCATTATATCGATCTCCGGTATATGTAAAAATTCCTCTCGGTCTTTTCTTCGTACAGGCTCTAATCAACGCTGTCATTGCAATTGCTTTCTTATATTGATCTCTAATACCAGCGATATTAGTTCTTAAAATATCTATTAGCTTATTCTCTTCATCCTTATAATACAGACCTTGAAAGGTCTCTTCTACAAAATGATCAGACTCTTTTTTTTCAATTAATAACTTTCTTGCCTCGTCCAATGGTAATACAACATTATTATTTTCCACCATTGCTTTAGTAAAGGTTGCTGACATTGCCATATAATCATTGCTAATCACAGTTTTTCCCTGCGTCTTAAACATATAGCCAACAATTCCAGATCCAGAAAACAAATCTACTACCGTATCAAAATCAAATTGTGAAGCCACCGCCCAAATTTGTGGTAATAATTTGCTTTTTGAACCCATATATCTAGTTGCCGGATATTTCATTACCTGTTCAGACAAAGGTTTCGGAACTATTTTTAACATAGTTTTCTGTTTTGGCAAAATATCTACTATAATATCTTCGCCTTTCCGTTTACTACCATTACAAGAGATATACCTTTTTGTCTGAATAACCTCAATCTTATAATCAGCATACAATTCATGAACCAATGGATGATTGGAATTTGTCAATATTACATGGCATCCTAACTCCTGTAATCTTTTGACTTCCTTCGCCAATTCTATATGATCTTCTTCATAAAATTGTTCTTTCGTATACCGCTTAAAATCCGAATATTCTGATATGGGTAAATACGGAGGATCTAAAAAGACAAAATCTCCTGGTTCTGCATATTCTTTTAATACTGAAAGATAATCTCCGCATGTTATAGTTGCTTTTTTTAACACTTCTGAAGCAGCGTATAAAGCTTCTTCATCGCAAAAATTAGGAGATTTATATTTACCAAAAGGAACATTAAATTGACCTTTCTTATTAACACGATACAATCCGTTAAAACATGTCTTATTCAAATAAAGAGTTCTTGCTGCAGCTTCTTCCTTTTTTAATTTAAGCCAATCTAATGAACGTACTTCATAAAAATCTTCTTTTGTATTTTTATATTTTTTCAAGTATGAAATAACAACTTCTACATTATCCGCAACCTGCCGATACATATTGATCAGTTCTGGATTACTATCTGCAATTATTGCTTTATCCGGGTTTAATGCAAAAAACAACGCACCACCGCCAATAAATGGCTCTATGTACTTTCCATATTTTCGAGGAATCTTAGGCATGATATCACCTAACATCTGAGTTTTTCCACCAGCCCATTTCATGATTGGCTTTGCCTGTATCTGTTTTTCTTTCTTTAAAACTTGTTCCATCACGCCTTTTCCCCTTCAATCTCTATTATTTCCATTATATCACTGATATCGCATTTTAAAGCAGTGCAAATTTTTACCAGCACATCTGTAGTAACATTTTCATTTTTTCCAAGTTTTGCTACTGAAGCATGACTAATACCTGCAGCCGCACATAAATCCTTCTTTTTCATATCTCTGTCAATAAGTAATTTCCACAATTTTTTATAACTAACTGCCATATTTTAACCTCAAACTCATTTTTCTAAAATATTGCTATGTTGTTATTCTATCATGCGACTTCAGCAATATCAACATTTATTTCAGCGATCGCATACTTTTGTACAAACATTCGTTCTTATTTTCGATATATTTATGATTTATAGTCGTCTGTTTTTTTCAATATAAAAATATACTCATGTGCCAACATTAAGAAGTTTCTTTCTTTTCCGTCCCAATAGTCAGCTGATCGACAATTATGCTGTTCTTTTATAATAATTTCCTTAAGTTTAAATCCTGCATTAACAAATTTCTGCATAGAATTCATTCCTAGCGGCAACACATAACCTGCTCTCCGTATATCTCCGATCATAAATGCACATATTCCCTGCTTCTTCAACACTCTATATGCTTCTCTTGCGACTTGCTCTAATGCCTTCAAAATTCCTCATATTTTAAATGTGAAATATCTTCCGGAATTTTATTGCTATATCGTATAATATCTGCGTATGGCGGATGTGTACAGATAAGGTTTATGCTCTCATCTTTTATAAATGATAATTCAGTTGCATTTCCTTGTTTTGTGAAAATTTTTGAACTTTCTTGACAAGTAAAATTAAGATTTGTGTTAGATAGTTTGATGGCTTCGGAATTTATATCAACACCAATAGCATTTCTTCCTAATAACTTTGCTTCTATCAATGTTGTACCGCTGCCCAAGAATTGATCTAGTATCCAATCATTTTTCTTTGAATAACGTAAAATAAGGTTTCTGGGAATGTATGGGGACCAATTTCCTCGATATTTTCCTGAATGTGTAGCCCAACTTCCTCTTTCTGGAAAAGACCATATTGTCGTGTCTTCCAATTTGAATTTTTCTGGTGCTTCTCTTATAAGAATCTCCCCTTTCTTTTTGCTCATTATACTTCTGCCATATTTATTTGTCTATAAAAAATCTCCATTCAAATATTAAATATCGCTAAACATTTGAACAGAGATTTCTTATTCATTACAAATATATAATTTCTTTCAATACAATTTCTTCTGCACAGGCTTTAATATTGTTCATCATTCCAACCCATTTCATCAAATCCTGCATTTTCAGTTGTTCTGTCACACCCTGTTTTTCTGCCATCTGCTTCATCATAATTTCTACCTGCTCTCTGGCATCTTGATCAATTCGATTTAAATGTGCTATCAATTCCCCCGTCATCAATAAATACTGGTATCGTGCCGGTCTGTGCTCTTTCAAGAACTGTTTCCGTAGCATCCCATATTTACCATAGGTCGGTTCTTCCTCATTCACTGCCAGATCCGGCAGGTAATAATCTCCATGCAGTGTGTAGCTTAATCCATTACTTTCATCATAAATGTGCTTTTTCATTGTCTTATCTCTCCATTCCTCTATTTTTTGTTTTATTTTTCTTACGTCTGTTGTATTCTCCAGTTC
>ENA-OQBT01000124-OQBT01000124.1-human-gut-metagenome-genome-assembly--contig:-NODE-124-length-53302-cov-7.704260_pt1 | contig 53302 bp, 71 predicted proteins | sample MGYA00242749_ERZ504557 | MGnify/ENA primary metagenome ERZ504557 (study PRJEB26092, sample SAMD00036243) | human gut metagenome | host: Homo sapiens | study: EMG produced TPA metagenomics assembly of...
TTTTACCATAGCTTCTATTACCAACTTACTTTTCTTGACAGCTACCTTCTGGATTTTTAGAAAACGATAATAACGGTCAGTTAGAGTCACTAAACAAGATTTTCCAGTTTTACCTGCAACAGTATCGTCTTCCCAATCTCCTATTCTAGTTCGGTTATTAGCATCTTTGGGTCTTTCTTGAATTGTATGAGATATAGAGATTTTCCCTCTATTTTCGACATAACCTTTTGTATGACGCTTTTTGCCACGATGGCGGAGCTTGCGAATGACAACCACGAGCACCATGAGATAGTGAGTTGTTATCAAAATGTTCTTTGTAAATGGCTCTATAACTTGTTTGATAACTAATAACAGCCTTTCCATACTCTAATCTCAACCGACCTTCTATTTCTTCAGGAGACCATTGATACTCGAGAAATAGATGTTTGACGGACGGTATTGCTTAAATTGCGATCTATTTCAAGTATCCGTTTCCGCCCAAAGTGTGATTTAGCAATATAGTAGGATTTCTGTGCATGACATGGAGAATAGTTTCCTTCTCTTAGATGTCGCTTTCACTCACGACTAATACTAGAGGGATAACGATGAAGTAACTTAGCAATTTGAGACAAATTTAGGCCTTGCGTGCGGTAAACGAGAATACTTTCACGCTCTTCTATGGTAAAGTGATGGTAGCTCATAAGACTTCCTTTCGTAACTAGTTCGTTCAATTCTATTTTACTAGAAAATCTTATGAGTTTTTATTGTGCACTTATATTGTATATTCAAGGTTTAAACAAATGGCAATAAGATCCGAAGGGGACCTCGTTTTTTGTAGCAGAATAATGAGAAAGTCTTTGTCGATAGATAAACAAAGACTAATCTTCTATTTGGACTTTATTTAAGAGATAGCCCTTTTAAGATAATAGGACCTATTTCCTAACTTTTTAAGATATGCTATAATATGAATATGTTTGATAATTATATTGTACCTGTATTTTTTGGTGGTGGAGCTCTTGCTCTACTTGGTTTATTGTTATTTGGTTGGGCCTTGCCTTCATTTTTGCTTATGGTGTTATTAACCGCCACTAACATGAATCTATAAAACATGCTATAATAATGGCATGTTTTATTTTATGACCCTATCATTTATTATCATGCCTGCTTTGGGATGCTTCTTAATCGGTTTAGTATTGGCTAAATCAGATCGTTGGACTTTTTCTTGGATTCTATCCTTGATAGGTCTTGTGGCTTTTATTTCTTCTTTTTGGCATATAGAGCGTGCAGACCTATGGTTTATGCTTAGCTATAGTTTTGGTCCTTTTTTGATGGGATTTGGTTTTACATGGGATCTAAGTAATAAGCGTCGTATGCAGCTGCTACTGTTAGGGCTGTTTTTCCTTATCTTTTTTATGATTTTGTACTATCTTATTGATCGAATCTTGAATACAGCTGTTGTTTAAAGGAGGTCTGTGATGTTGCTAGATTTAGAAGAGAAAACACGTGTACTTGTAGAAGACATTGTTGAGCGTTCGGCAATTGGATCTGGAGCCATATTTGTATTAGGTTTATCTTCCAGTGAGGTTGTTGGTGGAATTATCGGAAAAGCTTCTAGTCGTGAAATTGGTCAACGAATTGTAAAAACTATTCTTGAGGTTTTGGAACCTAAAGGAATTTACTTGGCTGTACAAGGCTGTGAACATTTGAATCGGGCTTTAGTTGTTGAGCGTGAGCTTGCTTTGGCTAAAGATTTGGAAATTGTCAATGTGCTTCCAACTCTGCATGCTGGTGGGAGTGGTCAGTTGGCTGCTTTTGATTACATGGAGGATCCTGTTGAGGTAGAAGAGATATTGGCTCAGGCTGGTATTGATATTGGGGATACGTCTATTGGTATGCATGTGAAAAGGGTTCAGGTTCCTCTTCGCCCTATTACTTCAGAATTAGGAGGTGCCCATGTGACTGCTTTGGCGAGTCGCCCTAAGTTGATTGGTGGTGCTCGTGCGGAGTATTTAGCGGATCCTATTCGTAAAAACTAAAAAGTATCGGACGTTTATGTGTCCGATACTTTTTATGTTGGTCGAGTCTTTAGCTTCAGTGATGACGCTTGGCATAATAGACAAATTTGAACTTTTCAAGTTTATGTCGGCTTTCAGTGAACTGTAACTGATTTCCATTATTCAGATAAACTTTTGAGCGTATGCAGACGACGTTATGATCTTTACCGATATCGATGAGGATTTTGTCTTGCTCGCTAGTGTTGTCAATGGTGATTTCTTTAAAGGCATGAGAAATGCTAAGGTGGAGCTGATTTTCAAGATAATCATAGATGGAGTTCTCAGCGATGATGCGGTTGAGTTGAGGCATAAGTCTCACATCAAGGTAATCAATATCAACAACAGAGGCACAGCCATCAACTATCCTTTGCCGAATAAGACACCAAACCTGTTGGCTTCTTGAAAATCCCGTTTTCTCTGAGAGAATGATGTCAACGATGATTTTGTCTAGAGAGATAATGTTAGTTTGTGATTTAAGGCCTTGTTGTTCTATAAGTTCTTGGTAACTGGTTAAGTCAGATACAGGGAAGTTCACTTGTTCTTGACTAATAACTTGAGAACCTGCTCCATGAATCTTTTTAACCAGACCTTATTCAACGAGTAAAGACAATGCCTTTCGTATGGTGTATCGACTGACTTTGAAAGTTTCTACTAATTCTTGCTCGGTTGGCAGGAAGTCACCAACTTGATACTTTTGACAGTGGATAGCTTTTTCTAAATCTTTATAAACAATCTGATATTTTTTCATCTCTATCCTTACTTGTTGGTAAAAAAATATACAACTATTATTTTTTCAAAGGTGCCATCTTTGGTGCCCTCTATGCGCCTTTCGTTATCACTGGTCTTCACCATATGACTAATGTTATTGACCTTGAATTGGTGCGTACGGCAGGTGGTACTAGTTTATGACCAATGGATTTCCCTCTCTAACATTGCGCAGGGTTCAGCAGTGTTTGCTTACTATTTTATTAAACGTCATGATGAACGTGAAGCATAGATTTCACTTCCAGCAATTATTTCAGCTTATCTTGGTGTCACTGAACCAGCACTATTTGGTATTAACGTTAAGTATGTCTATCCATTAGTAGCAGGGATGTCTGATTCTGCCTTATCAGGATTACTTTCAACAGTCTTTGGCGTCCAAGCAAACTCTATTGGTATTGGTGGTCTTCTAGCTATTCTCTCTATTAAACCCCAATATTGGGGAATCTTTGCGATTATTATGGTTGTTGATATTGTGGCTGCTATGGTATTGATATTCCTCTTTCACAAAACTGGATTTTTAACGAAAACAGAGGAAGATGGACATGCACAAGAAACACTTAAAGAAGCTTCAGAAGGTTTGGTAGAACCAACTGTTTTTACTGAAACAACAGAGGTTATTAGTCCACTTGCTGGTCAAGTTAAATTGCTTAGCCAAGCGACAGACCCAGTATTCTCATCAGGTGTGATGGGATAGGGTCTTGTTATCGAACCAAATCAAGGTGAATTGGTTTCACCAGTAAATGGTACAGTGACAGTACTCTTCCCAAATAAGCATGCAGTAGGCATTGTTTCTGAGGAAGGTGTTGAAATGTTGATACACATCGGTATGGATACTGTTAGCCTTGACGGAAAAGGATTTGAAGCACATATGAACAAGGGGATAAGGTTGTTGTTGGTCAAAAACTTATCACTTTTGATGTGGAAGCGATTAAAGGTGCAGGTCTTATCACTGAAACACCAGTTATCATTACAAATCAAGATGATTTTCAAGCGGATGTTGAAGGGAATCTTCCACGTAATATCAAATGTGGTGATATTCTTATGATCATTCATCGCACAAAATAATCACGCATAAGGAGTGGAGACGATAGTCCCAACTTTTGACTTAAAAGTTCGGAAAAGGAATTAAATATGGCATTAGATAAAACAAAGGTTATTTATCAAATCTATCCGAAATCATATAGGGACACTACAGGAAATGGAATCGGTGATTTCAGAGGCATCATTGAAAAATGCCTTATCTGTCAGAACTAGGCGTGGATATGGTTTGGCTTAATCCTTTTTATCCAAGCCCACAACGTGACAATGGTTACGACATTTCAGATTATACAGCGGTAAATTCTGTATTTGGGGATATGGCTGATTTTGAAGAGATGGTCCGAGTTGGTAAAGAACACAAGATTGACTTTATGCTAGACATGGTGCTTAACCATTGCTCAACGGAGCATGAGTGGTTTCAAAAAGCATTGGCTGGGGACAAGTATTATCAAGATCTCTACTTTATTCAGGACCAGACAACAGATTGGTTGTCTAAATTTGGCGGCTCTGCTTGGGCACCATTTTGGGGATACGGGGAAATACTATGATCAACCTCGTGCCTTGAATCGCTTTTTGGATATCAAGAACTTCCGTGATGAAGGAGCGACCGTGCTAGCCGCTAGCATTCACTTGTCAAGTAGAACACCATACATCTACATGGGTGAAGAAATCGGGATGGTTGATCCAGAATATGATTCGATGGCAGATTACGTAGATGTGGAATCCATCAATGCTTATCAAATGCTCTTGGACCAAGGTAAATCTCCTGAGCAAGCCTTCAAGATTACCCAAGCTAAGTCACGTGATAATTCTCGTACGCCAATGCAATGGGATGCTTCTGAGAATGCAGGTTTTTCAACAGGTACTCCATGGTTGAAAGCTGGTAAATCTTACAAAGACATTAACGTTGAAAATGAGATTAATGGATCAATCTTTAAATTCTATAAAGAATTAATTCGCTTGATTCTATAAAGAATTAATTCGCTTGCGTAAAGAAATGCCGATCATTCAGAAGGAAGCTACCAGCCAGCACTTGAAGATAGTCAACAGGTCTACGTCTTTGGACGCTACTTAGGCGATCAAAAACTCTTGGTGCTCAATAATTTTTATGGAAGTGAAGCTGAAGTGGGGATTCCAGAAGAATACCAAGCAGGGTGCGTGCTCTTGTCCAACTATGACGATGCGGAGCTTACTGAAAAGGTAAGCCTAAAACCTTATCAAACCCTATCAATCTTAGTTAAATAAGACAAACTTTCCTCAGTAAATGTTTTTGCTGGGAAATTTTGTTATAATAAAAACACTTTTATGTTGATGGAGGAAGTGTAATGACACGCTTACAAGATGATTTTTACCATGCGATTAATGGTGAGTGGGAAAAGACAGCAGTGATTCCAGATGACAAACCATGTACAGGTGGTTTCTCAGATTTAGCAGATGAAATTGAAGACCTCATGCTTGAAACAACTGATCAGTGGTTGGCAGGAGAGAATGTTCCTGACAATGCCATTCTACAAAACTTTATAAAGTTTCACCGTATGACTGCGGACTATGATAGACGTGAGGCAGTTGGTATAGAGCCTGTTAAACCTTTGATTGAAGAATACAAGAAGCTTTCCTCATTCTCAGAATTTGCTTCGAAAATTGCTGAGTATGAGATGTCTGGTAAGCCCAATGAGTTTCCATTCAGTGTGTCTCCAGACTTTATGAATGCTCAATTAAATGTCCTCTGGGCTGACGCACCGGGTATTATTTTGCCTGATACTACCTATTATACGGAGGATAATGAGAAGGGAAAGGAGCTTTTAGAAATTTGGCGTGAGATGCAAGAAGAACTCTTGGGGAAATATGGCTTTACAGCTGAGGAAATCAAAGACCTCTTGGATAAGGTTATTGACCTTGATGCTAAGTTGGCTAAGTATGTCCTTTCGCACGAAGAATCTTCAGAGTATGTAGACCTCTACCACCCATATGATTGGCAGATTTCACCAAGCTGGCGCCTGAACTCCCACTTGATAGTATCTTCACAGAAATCTTGGGACAAGTCCCTGACAAGGTTATCGTCCCTGAAGAGCGCTTCTGGACAGAATTCGCGGCGGAATATTACTCAGAAGCAAATTGGGAGTTACTAAAGGCGGTCCTACTTATCGATGCTACAACATCATGGAATGCCTATTTGACAGACGAACTTCGTGTTCTATCTGGAAAATATAGCCGTGCGCTTTCAGGAACACCACAAGCTATGGATAAGAAAAAAGCAGCTTTCTACTTGGCACAAGGACCTTACAATCAGGCTCTAGGACTTTGGTATGCAGGTGAGAAATTCTCGCCAGAAGCCAAGGCAGACGTCGAAGCCAAAGTAGCAACTATGATTGACGTTTATAAATCACGCCTTCAAACAGCGGATTGGTTGGCTCCTGAGACGCGCGAAAAAGCTATAACGAAGCTGAATGTCATCACACCTCATATCGGTTATCCAGAAAAATTGCCAGAGACCTATGACAAGAAGATTATTGATGAGAACTTGTCACTGGTTGAGAATGCACAGAAGTTAGTTGAAATTTCAATTGCTCATAGCTGGAGCAAGTGGAATAAACCTGTTGATCGTAGTGAGTGGCACATGCCTGCCACATGGTTAATGCTTACTATGATCCACAGCAGAACCAAATTGTTTTCCCGGCAGCTATCCTGCAAGCACCTTTTTATGATATTGCGCAAAGCTCATCAGCCAACTATGGTGGTATTGGGGCTGTAATTGCTCACGAGATTTCCCATGCCTTTGATACTAATGGTGCTTCCTTCGATGAAAACGGTAGTCTTAAGACTGGTGGACTGAAGACGATTACGCAGCCTTTAAAGAACGTACTGATAAAATTGTGGACCAGTTTGAGGGCTTGGATTCTTATGGTGCTAAGGTCAACGGCAAACTGACTGTTTCTGAGAATGTGGCAGACCTTGGTGGTGTGGCGTGTGCCTTAGAAGCAGCTAAACGTGATGAAGATTTTTCGGTTCGAGAATTCTTTGTCAACTTTGCGACGATTTGGCGTACGAAGGCACGTGAAGAATACATGCAAATGTTGGCTAGCGTGGATGTTCATGCCCCAGCTAAATGGCGTACCAATGTTATCGTGACCAACTTCGACGAATTTCACAAAGAATTTGACGTCAAAGAGGGAGACGGCATGTGGCGTGCCCAGAAGATCGTGTTATTATTTGGTAAAAAGTGATGAAATCTGTCCAAAATGGACGGATTTCTTTATTTTTATCCATGTAAGGGTTTATATAATATGTATAAACACTATAATAGATTTGTGTTAAAACTTGTGAAGTTTTTAACAAGCATTCAAAGGAGTTTCATATGACTAAACAAACTAAAGATGTTCAAACAGTAATAGATGAATTGGCAACAAAAGGTGTTGAATCCCTCGATGCCATGGCTAACTTTACGCAGGAGCAAGTGGACTACATTGTTCACCAAGCTGCGATTGCTGCTCTAGATAAACATATGTATTTGGCAAAATTGGCTGTTGATGAAACAGGCCGTGGTATTTATGAAGATAAAGCCATCAAAAACATGTATGCTTCTGAATACATTTGGAATAGTATTGAATATGACAAGCCAGTAGGCGTTATCGCTGAAGATAAAGAACAAGGTTTGGTTTCTATCGCTGAGCCAGTAGGCGTTATCTGTGGGGTGACACCAACAACTAACCCAACCTCAATAACGATTTTCAAAGCCCTTATCGCTCTTTAGACTCGCAACTCTATTGTCTTTGCCTTCCACCCATCAGCTCAAAAATCATCTGCAGAGGCAGCTCGTATCGTCCGTAATGCAGCTATTGAAGCGGTGCACCTAAGAACTGTATTCAGTGGATTGAAGAGCCATCTATCGAAGCAACTGGTCTTTTGATGAACCATCCTAAGATTGCCACAGTACTTGCGACTGGTGGGCTTGGTATGGTTAAGGCAGCTTATTCAACTGGTTAAACCTGCTCTTGGTGTAGGCGCTGGGAATGTCCCATCTTATATTGCTGCTGATGCTAAAGTTAAGTGTGCTGTCAATGATATCATCGTTTCAAAAACTTTTTGACAATGGTATGATTTGTTCTTCTGAACAAGCAGCTATCGTTGACGCAGCTATTTATGATGAAGTTAAGGCTGAATTTGAAGCACATCAATGTGTCATTATTTCTAAAAAAGCTGATATTGCTAAATTGGAAAAAGTAGTTCTTAATGAAGCACGTATAGCTGTAAACGGCGCTATTGTAAGTCACTCAGCTATCGAAATTGCTGAAAAAGCTGGTCTTAAAGTACCTGAAGAAACAAAAATGCTTTTGGCAGAAATTCCAGATGCAACAATGGAACACCCACTTGCCTTGGAAAAATTGTCTCCAGTACTTGCCCTTATCAAATCTGATGGCGTTGAAGATGGATTCAAAAAAGCAGAAGGCATGCTCAATTTGGGAGGTATTGGACATACAGCTGTTATTCACACTGAAAATGAAGAGCTCCAACTCCAATACGGTATCCGTATGAAAGCTTGCCGTGTCTTGGTGAATAGTCCATCGGCTGAAGGTGGCATTGGTAATATCTATAACAACATGATTCCATCATTAACTCTTGGTTGTGGTTCACACGGTCATAACTCAATTTCACACAATGTTAGCTCATTTGATCTCTTGAATGTCAAGACATTGTCAAAGCGTCGCAATAACATTCAATGGTTTCGTGTCCCAACAAAAATCTTCTTCGAAAAAGATTCAATAACTTACTTGCGTCACATTGAAGCTGACCGGGTGATGTTGGTTTGTGACCCTGGTATGGTTCAGTTTGGTTACGCTGACTTGGTTAAACGCAATTGGAACTTAACCGCCATAGACCAGCAGTAGATGTTTTCTCAGATGTTGAGCCAAATCCATCTACAATACAGTTTATAAAGGGTTGGAACGTTTTGTAGACATCCAACCAGATGTGATTATCGCTCTTGGTGGTGGTTCTGCAATGGACGCTGCTAATGCTATCTGGATGTTCTTTGAATACCCAGATGTAAGCTTCTTCGGCGCTAAACAAAAATTCTTGGATATCCGTAAACGTACCTACAAGATTCCTTACGCTCAGAAGACACAATTCATCTGTATCCCAACAACTTCAGGGACAGGCTCAGAAGTGACGTCATTTGCGGTTATCACTGATAGTGAAACCCACATCAAGTATCCATTGGCAGATTACGCTTTGACTCCAGATATGGCCATCGTTGACCCTGATTTAGTAATAAGTGTGCCATCTCGTATTACAGCGGATACAGGTATGGACCGTTTTGACGCACGCTATTGAGTCTTACGTATCAGTAATGGCTAGCGACTATACACGTGGCCTCTCACTTCAAGCGATTAAACTTGTTTTTGAAAATCTCGAACATTCTTACCACTTTGCTGATGAAGAATCACGTGAAAAGATGCATAATGCGTCTACAATGGCTGGTATGGCCTTTGCCAATGCCTTTCCTTGGTATCAACCACTCACTAGCTCACAAGGTCGGTCCTATGTTTGACATTCCACACGGACGTACCAATGCGATTTTGATGCCTCACGTAATCCGTTACAATGGTCGTAATCCTCAAAAACATGCTATGTTCCCTAAAGATGATTACTTCCGTGCAGACAAGGATTACGCAGACATTGCTCGTTTTATGGGATGGGGTACTGATAAACAATCAGATGCTGAATTGGTTGAAGTTTTGGCACAAAAAGTTTACGAATTGGGTGTTGCCGTGGGTATCAACATGAACTGGAAAGGCCAAGGGGTTACGAAGAAACTTCTTCAAGACACTGTCTATACTTTGGCAGATCATGCGTACGAAGACCAAGGTACAACTTGCTAATCCCAAAGAACCTCTTATTTCAGAATTGAAAGAAATTGTCGAAGTTGCCTTTGACTACAAAGGTTAAGTGATAGCCTAAAGTAGCTCTATGAGGGCTACTTTTTTGCTAAAGGCTACTATATTAGAGTGCTTATCCAAATTAAAAATAAAGGGTTTTCCTGAATAAGATAGAAAACGCTTTAAAAATTGTTATAATAACCTTACGGTAAAATAAAGAGAGTTCTATGACAAAAGAAGAAGGACTTGGTTTGAATGCCACAGTGCATCTTCTCAATCCTCAGGAAATGAGGTCATCAAGGGTCTCCATATGAAGGGAATAGAGCGACTAATAAGTTTAAAGAGATTTAATGTTGATAGGATGGTAACTGTTTACTTCAATCCTGGTCAAAAATTAAAAGAATCAAGGGACACAGTAACTTCAAAGAATAGTGTGGTGAGGGTAAATCAAAAGATATCAATTTTTCAACTAAGAATGATACCAAAGATAAATTTTAAAAGAAAATCTGAGATAGAAATTCCGGATTTTTTCCGATATTTAAATGAAATTAAACAAGTGAAATCCGAATGATTCTCTCACAAGTTACAATATGTGTAGAAATTTTCTGACAATTATGCTACAATAGAGTCAAAGACTATCTAAAAAAGAGGATTTACCATGACACTTGTATACCAATCAACACGTGACGAAAACAATAAAGTAACAGCTAGTCAGGCTATTCTTCAAGGATTGGCAACAGATGGTGGCTTGTTCACTCCACTGACAACACCTGAAGTTACTTTAGACTTTGATCACTTGAAAGATGCTTCTTACCAAGAAGTTGCTAAATTAGTTTTGTCTGCTTTCTTGGATGATTTTACTGAAGAAGAATTGGATTACTGTATCACAAATGCTTATGATGATAAGTTTGATACAGCTGCCATTGCTCCAGTGGTCAAACTTCAAAACCATTACAACCTTGAGCTTTTTCATGGTCCTACCATTGCTTTCAAAGATATGGCGCTTTCAATATTGCCCTATTTGCTAACAACATCAGCTAAGAAACAAGGTGTTGATAACAAGATTGTTATTTTGACAGCGACATCAGGGGATACTGGTAAAGCTGCCATGGCTGGTTTTGCAGATGTCCCTGAAACTGAAATTATTGTCTTTTATCCAAAAGATGGCGTTTCAAAAATCCAAGAATTGCAAATGACAACTCAAGCAGGTGCTAATACTCATGTTATTGCAATTGATGGTAACTTTGATGATGCCCAAACAAATGTGAAACGTATGTTTAACGATGTTGATTTGCGTGAGAAATTGTTGACTCATCATATGCAATTCTCATCAGCTAACTCAATGAACATTGGTCGTTTGGTACCACAAGTGGTTTACTATGTGTATGCCTATGCGCAGTTGGTGAAGGCAGGTCATATCAAAAATGGGGATAAGGTTAACTTCACAGTACCAACAGGAAACTTTGGTAACATCTTGGCGGCTTACTATGCAGGTCAAATTGGTGTTCCAGTTGGTAAAATAATCTGTGCTTCTAACGAAAATAATGTCCTTACAGACTTCTTTGCAACAGGTACTTATGACAAGAAACGTGACTTCAAGGTAACGACAAGTCCTTCTATGGACATTTTGGTATCTTCTAACCTAGAACGCTTGATTTTCCATCTCCTTGGTAATGATGCGGTTAAGACTAAAGAGCTTATGGATGCGCTTGTGACTAAAGGTGAGTACACTTTGGCTGATGCAGATAAAGGTATCCTTGATTTGTTTGCAGCGGGATTTGCAACTGAGGATGAAACAGCTGCTGAAATCAAACGTGTTTATGAAGAAGACAAGTATATTGAAGATCCTCACACAGCGGTTGCTTCAGCTGTTTACGAAGCATACGTTCAAAAGACAGATGATCACACACCAACAGTTATCGCTTCAACAGCTAGTCCATACAAGTTCCCACGTGTAGCGGTTTCAGCTGTTACTGGTAAAGATAGTGGTGATGACTTCAAGGCGGTAGAAGACTTGCACCAACTTTCAGGAGTAGATATCCCAGCTGCTGTAGATGGACTTGAACGTGCAGAAGTTCGCCATAAAACAGTTGTTGCTGCAGCTGATATGCAGAAAGCAGTTGAGAGCTATCTTGGTGTATAAAAAAAAATAGGAGCTGAGAAATCAGCCCTATTTTTATCAATATAAAAGAAAATATTATGACAGAAACAAAGAAAATTTTAAACATAGCCTTACCGGCTATGGCTGAGAACCTCTTACAAATGTTGATGGGGATTGTTGATTCTTACCTAGTAGCTCAGGTTGGTATTGTTGCTATATCGGGGGTTTCCGTGGCCAATAATATCATTACGATTTATCAGGCTATCTTCATTGCGCTGGGGGCTTCAAGTGCTAGTGTCATTGCTAGAAGCCTAGGAAAAGGAGACGTTAAAGCGACTAACAGAGATATCTGGGATGCTATTATTATTACTCTTGCTCTTAGTATCGTCTTGGGTCTACTCTCCATTTTTTTTGGTGGAGCCATTCTTAATCTTCTGGGAACTGAGCAATCTGTGACTCAGGCTGGCAGCCTCTATTTGGCTATAGTCGGTGGAGGTGTGATCTTTCTGGCTTTGATGACTACCTTTGGTAACATACTACGAGCCAAGGGACGTCCTCGTATTTCCATGGTCGTCAGTCTTTTGACCAATCTTCTTAACGCTCTTCTATCTTCTTTGGCTATTTTTGTTGGACATTGGGGGATTATTGGGGTAGCTACAGCTACGGTTTTTTCTCGCCTAGTTGGGACAGTCATATTATGGACTGCAATGAAATTGGATGTGAAACAGTTTGAAGTTACCAAACCTTTTAACAAGGAGTTGTTGGGAATTGTTCTACCAGCAGCAGGTGAGCGGTTGATGATGCGTGCAGGGGATGTTGTTATAGTGGCCATCATCGTTACCTTTGGTACAGCAGTTGTTGGTGGTAATGCCATTGGTGAAAATCTCACCCAGTTTAACTATATGCCAGGTATGGGGGTGGCTACAGCCACGGTTATCTTGGTTGCCAATAGTTTGGGGCGAGGGGATACGCGCAGATGAAGCGTATTATACGAGAGTCTTACTGGATTTCAACTTTCTTGATGGTTTTGGTTTCTGGAAGCATCTTACTTTTTGGCCAGGGCTTGTCAAGTTTCTTTACAGATAACAAAGTAGCTATTGCTGCTAGTCAGGTCGTTATTCTTTATTCATTCCTAGGAAATCCCGTAACTTCGGCGACTTTAGTCTTCACAGCAGCCTGGCAAGGTCTTGGGAAGGCCAAGATACCTTTTTACGCAACGACTATTGGGATGTGGCTAATCCGAATTTTCTCAGGCTACTTCCTAGGAGTGAGTTTGAGAATGGGCCTTGCAGGTGTCTGGATTGCAACGGTTGTTGATAATATATGGCGTGCGATCTTTCTCTACGTGATGTATCGTCATTATCTAGCAAAGAGACAGTTAGATAGTAACATGATGGGGAGATGCTTTTATTTAAAAGGTATCTTCTTCTTATTTTTTACAAGTAGTCTCGAATATGATAGAATAAACTGATAAAAACTTTTTGAGGTAGTAATTATGACTGTAAAAATCAATACAAAAGATGGTCAAATCGAATTGTCAGATGATGTCATCGCAACAGTAGTTGGCGGTTCAGCAACAGAAATTTTTGGCGTTGTCGGTATGGCAAGTAAGAGTGCTATCCGAGATAATTTTCAAGCACTTCTTGGAAAAGAAAACTACGCAAAAGGAGTTGTCGTGAAATCTACTGATGCAGGTATCGCTGTGGATGTCTACACTGTTATGAGTTATGGTGTTAAGATTAGTGAGGTTTCAAAAAATATTCAAGAACGTGTGAAATTTAATCTTGAGAATCAACTCGGTATCAAGACAGAGGCAGTAAATGTTTACGTTCAAAATATCAAAGTTGTAGGAGAAAACTAGTGTCTAAAATTACAACAAGCTTACTTCAGGAGATGGTCCAAGCAGCAGCAACGCGTCTAGGTAAGCAAGCAGAATATGTGAATTCACTCAATGTCTTCCCAGTACCAGATGGAGATACTGGAACTAACATGGGAATGACTATGGATAATGGATCCAAAGCTGTCGCAGATCAAACAGCTTCAACAGTTGGTGAAGTTGGTCAGATTTTGTCTAAAGGTCTCTTGATGGGTGCCCGTGGTAACTCAGGTGTTATTACGTCACAATTGTTTCGTGGTTTTTGTCAAAGCATCAAGGATAAAACGGAACTTGACGGCCAAGATCTAGCTCACGCCTTCCAATCAGGTGTTGAAGTTGCGTATAAAGCTGTTATGAAACCTGTCGAAGGAACAATCCTTACAGTATCACGTGGTGCAGCTTCAGCAGCGATTAAGAAAGCTGAGTCTACTAATGATGCTGTTGAGGTTATGCGTGCAGCTCTTGACGGAGCTAAGGCCGCTTTGGCTAAGACACCAGAGATGCTTCCAGTATTGAAAGAAGTTGGTGTAGTAGACTCAGGTGGTCAAGGTTTAGTCTTTATTTATGAAGGTTTCTTGTCAGCCCTAACAGGTGAGTATATCGCTTCAGAGGACTTCCAAGCGACACCTGCTACTATGACAGAGATGATCAATGCAGAACATCATAAGGCAGTTGCAGGTCATGTTGCAACAGAAGATATTACCTTCGGATACTGTACGGAAATCATGATTGGTCTCAAACAAGGTCCAACTTATGTGAAAGACTTTGACTATGAGGAGTTTCAAAATTACTTGAGTAATCTTGGGGATTCTCTCCTTGTTGTTAACGACGATGAAATTGTAAAAGTTCACGTCCATACAGAGGATCCGGGTCTTGTCATGCAAGAAGGCCTTAAATATGGTGCTCTTGTCAAAGTTAAGGTTGAAAACATGCGTAATCAACACGATGCACAAGTTCAAAAAGCAGCAGCCATTCAAGCTTCGCCTTCTGCTCCTAAAGACTTTGCCTTTATTGCAGTTGTTGCCGGAGATGGACTTGCAGATATCTTTAAATCACAAGGAGTTGACTATGTGATTTCAGGTGGTCAAACAATGAACCCATCAACGGAGGATATCGTTAAGGCTATTGAGCAGGTTAATGCCAAGAATGTTATCATCTTGCCAAATAATAAAAACATCTTTATGGCAGCACAATCAGCCACTGAAGTAGTGGATGTTAATGCGGCTGTTGTTGAAACACGTACAGTTCCACAAGGCTTTAGAAGCTTGCTTGCTTTCGATCCAAACCAAAGTATCGAAGCTAATGTTGAAGCTATGACAGTTAGTCTTTCGGATGTAACAAGTGGTAGCGTGACTTTGGCAGTACGTGACACAACTATTGATGGCCTTGAAATTCATGAAAATGATATCCTTGGTATGGTAGACGGTAAGATTCTTGTATCTACACCAGATATGGATCAAGCCCTTCTTGATACCTTTGAAAAGATGATTGACGAAGACAGCGAAATTGTTATGATTTACGTCGGCGAAGAAGGCAATCAAGAACAAGCACAAGCGATCGCTGAAAAATTGGAAGAGATTCATGAAGATATCGAAGTTGAAATCTTCCAAGGGGACCAACCTGTGTACCCATATATCTTTAGCGTTGAATAATTTAAAAATAATCATTTTGGAAGTCTTAGGGCTTCCTTTTTTGTTTAAATAGTTTCGATACTAAAAAGTCATTTTTTGGAATTACAGAAATATTCCGAAAATTCATTGATATTACCTTCCAAAGTGGTAACATATGTTGTAAGAAATTTTATAGATTGAAGGTAAGATCATGAGAAGTGATATGATCAAAGTTGGTGTTGATAAAGCACCAGCACGTGGCCTTTTGTATGCGACTGGACAGGTTAAATCTTCTAAGGATATGCAAAAGCCCTTTATGCTATTTGTAATTCTTATATTGATATTGTTCCAGGACATGTCCACCCACGTGAATTAGCGGATATTGCCAAGGAGGCTATCCGTGAAGCTGGTGGTATTCCTTTTGAGTTTAATACTATTGGTGTGGATGACGGGATTGCCATGGGACATATTGGGATGCGTTACAGCCTCCCTTCACGAGAATTAATTGCTGATGCTGCAGAAACCGTTATTAATGCCAACTGGTTTGACGGTGTGTTCTATATCCCAAACTGTGATAAGATTACACCAGGAATAATTTTGCAGCCATGCGTACTAATGTGCCGGCGGTATTCTGTTCAGGTGGACCTATGAAGGGTGGCGTTGATATGACTGGTCATCAGGCTACTTTATCAAGCTTGTTTGAAGCTGTAGGTACTTACCAGTCTGGAGATATGAGCAAGGAAGAGCTTGATTATTTAGAGAAAAATGCCTGTCCAACTTGTGGTTCATGTTCAGGAATGTTTACTGCTAACTCAATGAACTGTTTAATGGAAGTTTTGGGTCTTGCCCTTCCAGGTAACGGTACTATCCTAGCTGTTTCAGACGAACGTCGTGATTGGTTCGTCAAGCAGCCACAAAATTAATGGATAACATCAAAAATAATGTTCGCCCACGTGATATTGTGACCAAAGAAGCCATCGATGATGCTTTTGCTCTAGATATGGCTATGGGTGGTTCAACCAATACCGTTCTTCATACCCTTGCTATTGCGCGTGAGGCTGGTATTGACTATGACCTTAAGGACATTAATGATATTGCTAAGAAGACACCTTATCTCTCTAAAATTGCTCCCTCCAGCATCTATACCATGCATGATGTACATGAAGCAGGTGGTGTTCCAGCCATTATTAATCAGTTGATCAAGAAAGGTGCCATTAAGGGTGATCGTATTACGGTTACTGGTAAAACCTTAAAAGAAAATATAGCTGGTGCTAAAATCAAAAATGAAGAAATTATCCATCCAATCGAGCAACCTATTTTACCGGTTGGCGGTTTGTCTATCCTTTATGGAAATATTGCTCAGGATGGGGCTGTTATCAAGGTTGGTGGTGTAGATCCATCCGTTAAAACTTTCCGTGGTAAGGCTATTTGTTGCGATTCACAAGCTCAAGCTCTTGAATTGATTGATAATGGAACAGTTAAGAAGGGCCATGTTGTTGTCATTCGTTACGAGGGTCCTCAGGGTGGTCCTGGTATGCCAGAGATGTTAGCGCCAACCTCTAAGATTGTAGGCCGCGGTCTTGGCAAGGATGTTGCTCTGATTACTGATGGTCGTTTCTCAGGAGCAACTCGTGGTATTGCTATTGGTCACGTATCTCCAGAAGCTGCGGAAGGTGGCAATATAGCTCTGATTGAAGATGGGGATGAAATTGTGATTGATCTTCCGAATCGTACCCTTGATTTGCTCGTTGATGATGTGACACTTGAAGCACGCCGTAAGCACTTGAAGCCTTTCAAATCTAAGATCTCAAGTGGCTGGTTACGCCGTTACACTGCTTTTGCTAAATCAGCTAATATCGGAGGAACTCTTATGAGTAATGAAGAATTTGAAGAACGTAAAGCAGAACGTCAGGCACAAGAAAAAAACTAAGAATATTATTTCCGAAGAGTTTGTGATATTTTTCTCTGAAACCCTTGCAAATTTAGTTAAAAATGTTAGTATAGTATACAAGGTTTTGAATTTTTAGATAATTTGAAAAAAACAATTGCTAAAGGAGGTCCATGTGGAGAAAATTGAACTTGAAGAAGCACGCTCTGGTGCTGATTTGATTCTTGATACACTTCTCGAACTTGGGATTTCAACCATTTTTGGGTATCCTGGCGGAGCGGTTCTTCCTTTGTATGATGCTATTTACAAAAATGAAGAGATTAATCATATTTTGTCTCGTCATGAGCAAGGAAGCCTGCATGAAGCTGAAGGTTATGCTAAATCAACTGGGAAACTTGGTGTTGCTCTTGTAACGAGTGGTCCCGGTGCAACGAATGCTATTACTGGGATTGCAGATGCTATGAGTGATAGTGTACCTCTTCTGGTCTTTACGGGTCAGGTAGCAACATCAGGTATTGGTAAGGATGCCTTCCAAGAAGCTGACATTGTCGGAATTACCATTCCAATTACCAAATACAACTACCAGATTCGTGATACGGCTGATATTCCTCGTATTATTCGAGAAGCGGTTCATATCGCAACGACAGGACGTCCTGGTCCGGTTGTTATAGACCTTCCAAAAGATGTTGTAGCTAAGGAAACTACCTTCATCAACGATCCTGAAATCAATCTTCCAAGTTACCAACCGACGCTAAGACCAAACGAGATGCAAATTAATAAAATCTTGAAACAGTTGGGTAAAGCTAAGAAGCCGGTTATTGTAGCTGGAGGTGGAGTGGCTTATTCTGAATCTGCTAAGGAGCTAGTTGCTTTTGCAGAACGCTACCAAATTCCTGTTGTTACAAGTCTTCTAGGTCAGGGAACAATTGCTACTAGTCATCCCCTCTTTTTGGGTATGGGTGGTATGCACGGTTCGTATGCAGCTAATATTGCTATGACTGATGCTGACTTTATGATTGCCATAGGTTGTCGTTTTGATGACCGCTTGACAGGTAATCCAAAAACATTTGCTAAGAATGCAAAGGTTGTTCATATTGATGTGGATCCGGCTGAGATTGGCAAGATTATTGCGGTAGATTTGCCAGTTGTTGGTGATGCCAAGCAAGCTCTTGAAATGCTCTTAGCAGAACCAGTGGTTAAGAATAACACTGAAAAATGGATTGAAAAAGTCAAAAAAGATAAAGAGCGTGTACGTTCTTACGATAAGAAAGAACGTATGGTACAGCCTCAGGCGGTTATCGAGCGTATCGGTGAATTGACCGATGGTGATGCAGTTGTTGTCACTGACGTTGGGCAACATCAAATGTGGACAGCTCAGTATTATCCATATCAAAATGAGCGTCAATTGGTGACATCAGGTGGCCTTGGAACTATGGGATTTGGTGTTCCAGCAGCAATTGGTGCTAAAATTGCTAATCCTGATAAAGAAGTTATCCTCTTTGTTGGTGATGGTGGTTTCCAAATGACGAACCAAGAATTGGCTATTTTAAATATTTACAAGGTGTCAATCAAGGTTGTTATGTTGAATAACCACTCACTTGGTATGGTACGTCAATGGCAAGAGTCCTTCTACGAAGGGCGTACATCAGAGTCTGTCTTTAATGCTCTCCCTGATTTTCAACTGATGGCTCAAGCTTATGGGATTAAGTCTTATAAGTTTGATAATCCAGAAACGATTGATCAGGATTTGGAAGTTATCAAAGAGGATGTGCCAATGTTCATCGAGGTTGATATTTCTCGTAAAGAGCATGTTTTGCCAATTGTTCCAGCTGGTAAGAGTAATCATGAAATGTTGGGGGTGAAGTTCAATGCGTAGAATGTTAACAGCTAAACTTCAGAACCGATCAGGTGTTCTTAACCGTTTCACTGGAGTGCTTTCACGCCGTCAGGTCAATATTGAGAGTATTTCCGTTGGAGCAACGGAAAATCCTGATGTTTCACGTATTACAATTATCATTGATGTGAATTCTCATAATGAGGTTGAGCAGATTATTAAACAGCTTAATCGTCAGATTGATGTGATTCGCATTCGTGACATCACTGATGTACCCCACTTGGAACGTGAGGTTATCTTGGTTAAGGTGTCGGCACCAACTTCTAAACGTGCTGAAATCTTGGCAATCATTCAACCTTTCCGTGCTTCGGTGGTGGATGTTGCACCAAGCTCTATCACTATCCAGATGACTGGAGATGCTGAAAAGAGTGAGGCGCTTCTACGAGTTATTCGACCTTACGGTATCAAGAATATTGCTCGTACGGGTGCTACTGGATTTACCCGTGATTAAAAAATCCATTATAAATTTGTTAACCTAAGCCTTAAAAAGGCAATTAAATATTATTTTAGAAAAGAGATATACTACTATGGCAGTTCAAATGGAATATGAAAAAGACGTAAAAGTACCAGCACTTGATGGTAAAAAAATCGCCGTTATCGGTTACGGTTCACAAGGTCACGCTCACTCACAAAACTTGCGTGATACAGGTCACGATGTTATCATCGGTGTTCGTCCAGGTAAATCATTTGATAAAGCTAAAGAAGATGGTTTTGATACTTACACAGTAGCAGAAGCAACTAAATTGGCTGATGTTATCATGATTTTGGCTCCAGACGAAATCCAACAAGAACTTTACGAAGCAGAAATCGCTCCAAATCTTGAAGCTGGTAACGCTGTTGGTTTTGCTCACGGTTTCAACATCCACTTTGAATTTATTAAAGTACCAGCAGATGTTGATGTATTTATGTGTGCACCTAAAGGACCAGGTCACTTGGTACGTCGTACATTTGAAGAAGGTTTTGGTGTACCTGCCCTTTACGCAGTATACCAAGATGCCACAGGTAACGCTAAAGACATCGCTATGGACTGGTGTAAAGGTATTGGTGCAGCACGTGTAGGTCTTCTTGAAACAACATACAAAGAAGAAACTGAAGAAGATTTGTTTGGTGAACAAGCAGTTCTTTGTGGTGGTTTGACTGCCCTTATCGAAACTGGTTTTGAAGTCTTGACTGAAGCTGGATATGCACCAGAATTGGCTTACTTTGAAGTACTTCACGAAATGAAATTAATCGTTGACTTGATTTACGAAGGTGGATTCAAGAAAATGCGTCAATCAATTTCTAACACTGCTGAATTCGGTGACTATGTATCAGGTCCACGTGTTATCACTGAACAAGTTAAAGAAAACATGAAAGCAGTTCTTGCTGATATCCAAAATGGTAAATTCGCTAATGACTTCGTTAACGACTACAAAGCTGGACGTCCAAAACTTACTGCTTACCGTGAAGAAGCTGCTAACCTTGAAATCGAAAAAGTTGGTGCTGAATTGCGTAAAGCAATGCCATTCGTTGGTCAAAACGACGATGATGCATTCAAAATCTATAACTAATGTGATAGTCTCAAAAACCAGCCTAGTGCTGGTTTTTTGTGTTCTTAAGAAAGTGGTTAGGTGTTAAGCTTATGGCTTTGTGTGTAAAAAAAAAATTCACTCCACTAGGGAGTGAGAATGGTCATAAATTAGTAAGTTAAAACAAAGTTTTTCTTCTTACCGCGACGGATAACAGTGATTTCATTGTCAATCTTATCGGTATCTGAAAGAGTGTAATCCAAGTCTTGCACGCGTTCACCGTTGATATAGATAGCACCGTTTTGCACGTCTTCACGTGCTTGACGTTTAGATGGTGAAATTTTAGCATTGACGAGAAGTTCAATAATGTTAAGATTTTCATCTGCTGAAATCTCATAGGTTGGGACACCATTGAGGGCAACTTTAAGGTCACGTGCTGAGAGGGCTTTAAGGTTACCAGCGAAGAGTTGTTCGGTGATGTGAACAGCTTGTTCATAGGCTTCTTTACCGTGAACCAAAGTAACAACTTCGCGAGCCAGAACCTTTTGTGCTAAACGTTGGTGACGAGCTTGGTCAAATTCTTTACCGATTTCTTCGATTTCTTCAAGTGACAAGAAAGTGAAAATTTTCAAGAAACGAACGGCATCATCGTCCATAACGTTAAGCCAGAATTGGTACATTTCGTAAGGTGTTGTCTTAGTAGCGTCAAGCCAGACAGCGTTGCCTTCAGATTTGCCGAATTTTTTACCAGTTGAATCTGTGATAAGTGGAACTGTGATTACGTGTCCAGATTTATCCGCTTTACGACGCAAGAGCTCAGTACCTGCTGTCATGTTACCCCATTGGTCAGAACCACCAATTTGTAGGGTTACGCCATATTTAGCATTGAGTTCATAGAAGTCGTAACCTTGCATAATTTGGTAAGCGAACTCAGTGTAAGAGATACCTGTTTCGATACGTTTCTTAACAGATTCCTTGCTCATCATGTAGTTAACTGTGAAGTATTTACCGACATCACGCAAGAAATCGATGAAACTAACTGAACCAAACCAGTCATAGTTGTTGACCATAACGGCTTTGTTATCACCATTTTCAAAATCAAGGAAGCGAGAGAGTTGGCCTTGGATTTTTTCTACCCAACCTTCAACGGTTTCTTTGGTTTGGAGGCTACGCTCAGCATCTTTAAATGATGGGTCACCAATCAAACCTGTCGCACCCCCAACGAGGGCGTAAGGTTTGTGGCCAGCCAATTGAAGGCGACGACTAGTAAGGATAGCGACGAGGTGTCCAAGGTGGAGACTGTCTGCTGTTGGGTCATAACCGGTGTAGAATGAGACTGGCCCTTCTTCAAAGGCTTTTACAAGGGCTTCTTCATCTGTGGTTTGAAAAATCAAGCCACGTGCTTTTAGTTCTTCAAAAATTGTCATGATATTCTCCAGTAAAGTATATTCTGCACCATTATACCAAAAGAAAGCAACCCTATGCAAGCTTTGTCAAAGTTTGCTATAATAGGCCTTGAGGTATTTCTATGAATTTTGAAAAAATAATAAATTATTTTAGACGGTTAGGGAAGGTTTTTCGTGAAAAGTTTGCCGGCCTCAATTTTAAAAAAAGAGATAAATCTTTGAAAGCAAGGAAGGCTGGAATTAAATCTAAGTGGAATCGTAAGAAAGCGGAGAAGTCGCCTGAAGACAGAGTAACAGTCTTAGACATGGCTGATGTTTTTTTAAAGACATTAAAGCTCTTGTCTGATTTCTTTTATGTGGTCATTATCGTCTTAACCTTGTTTGGTGCTGGGCTTGGCTTGGGTTATCTGGGCAGTCAGATACAGTCTGTTCCATTGATTAAGGATAAAACCTTGTTGAATCAGATTGGCGAGGTTAGTTTGGTGTCTTCGATGAGTTATTCTGATTCTAAAAAGATTGCTGATATTGATACGGACCTGCTTAGAACTCCTATTGAAAGTGATGCAATTTCTAATAATGTTAAAAATGCCATTATTGCTACTGAGGATGAAAATTTCAATAAGCATAAGGGGGTTGTACCAAAAGCTGTCTTTAGAGCCTTGGTATCTTCAGTCTTGGGGGTAGGTTCCTCTAGTGGTGGTTCAACCCTAACACAGCAGTTGATAAAACAACAGGTTACAGGAGATACTCCAACATTTAAACGTAAAGCGGCAGAGATTATCTATGCACTACAACTGGAACGTCATGCTTCGAAAAATGAAATTTTAACTGATTATCTGAATGTTTCTCCTTTTGGTCGTAACAACAAGGGGAAAAATATTGCTGGTATCGAAGAGGCTGCACAAGGGATCTTTGGGGTCTCTGCTGCAGATTTGACAGTTCCTCAGGCAGCTTATCTGGCAGGTTTACCACAGAGCCCGATTGTCTATTCACCCTATACTGCGGATGGTCAACTAAAAAATGAAAAAGATCTTTCCTATGGCTTGGCACGTCAGAAAGATGTGCTCTACAATCTCTATCGAGGCGGTTACCTAGATAAGTCACAATACGAAAGTTATAAGAGTTATGACGTTACTAAAGATTTCAAGGCTGGTGAGAATCCAGATGCTGTCAGTCATGACTATTTGTACTATTCAGTCATGTCTGAAGCTCAAGATATCATGTATGATTATTTGGTGAAGCGTGACAAGGTATCAAGTCAAGATTTGAAAAATGATAAGACAAAGGAAGCCTACCGTGAGATGGCTCTCCGAGAGCTACAAACAGGTGGTTATCATGTTAAGACAACAATTGACAATGCTGTCTACCATGCGATGCAAGATACTGCGAACCAATATGGAGATCTACTTGATCAGGGTGGAAATAACGGGGTCGAAGTTGGAAATGTACTCATGGACAATGCGACTGGAGCGATTTTAGGATTTGTTGGTGGTCGTAATTATGAGAATAACCAGAATAACCATGCCTTTGATACTGCTCGTTCTCCTGGATCTTCTATTAAGCCTATTATTGCTTATGGAATTGCCATTGACCAAGGTTTAATGGGTAGCTCAAGTATCCTTTCAAATTATCCAACTAATTTTACAGGTGGGACACCGATTCTTCATGATGGCGATAAGGGAACGGCCATGATGAATTTGCAAGAGGCGCTTAATACGTCGTGGAATATTCCTGCCTTTTGGACCTATCAAATGCTTCAACATCATGATGTTGACGTTGAGGGCTATATGACCAAGATGGGTTATAAGATTGCTAACTACAATATTGAGAGTCTGCCCCTTGGTGGTGGGATTGAAACTACTGTTGCTCAGCAGGTAAACGCCTATCAAATGCTTTCAAATGGCGGTGTTTATGAAAAAGGTTATATGATTGATAGTATTACTGATAGCACTGGTGAGGTTATTTATCAACATAAATCTAAAGGGGTTCAGGTCTTTACAAGGGCTACGGCTAGCATTATGGATAACTTACTTAAAGAAGTTGTGGTTAAGGGAGCGACAACCCAATTTTATTCGGAGTTGAAAAATGTCAATGGTGCAGCGGCCTCAGCTGACTGGATGGGTAAAACAGGGACAACTGATAACTTTGCTGATGCTTGGTTGGTTGTGTCGACGCCTGGCATTACCCTTGGGGGTTGGGCTGGTTATGATGACAATGCACCTACCAATCTAAAACGGGTTACACTTACAATGCCCAATATATGGCTCGTTTGACTTCAGCCATCTATAATGCTAATCCAGGTATTTTCAAAACGGGAGATAAGTTTAATATAGATTCAAGCGCCATTAAGGCAAGTGTGCTCAAGTCGACAGGCCTTAAGCCAGCAACGGTATCGGTCAATGGCCGTAATGTCTCCGTAAGTGGTGAAATGGTTGATAGTTATTGGGCTAAAAATGGACCTGGCGATACAATCTACAAGTTTGCCATTGGTGGAACGGATAGTGACTACCAAAAAGCTTGGTCTAGTATTCTTGGAGAACATTAGGCTGTCTCAAATAATACTTGCAAAATAGTTAAAATTTAGGTACAATATAGACAAAACTATTTGTCGTCTTATTTGATTGAAATATTGTCCAATCAAGAGATACAGCAGTTAAATCAACGTTTTTTCGGTCAGATTTAGCTGCTATTTTTGTGCTTATTTTTAGGGTTTTTGGATTTTGTAATGAATATTTAAAAGTTCTAAAAATTCACATATTAAAGTTATCGCTTATCGTTAATCCGATAAGTCGATGTTAATATCTAATCACTTGTTATCGGGACAAGCAACCAAAAAAGGCAGGAGACAAATATTTAAAGTGCACGACTTGCAAAGCAGGTCTCAAATGTAGAAAAGGAGTAGAAGACTTGGCAGGACATGACGTTCAATACGGGAAGCATCGTACCCGTCGTAGTTTTTCAAGAATCAAAGAAGTTCTTGATTTACCAAACTTGATTGAAATCCAAACGGATTCATTCAAAGAATTCTTAGATACTGGTCTTAAAGAGGTTTTTGAGGATGTACTTCCTATTTCAAACTTCACAGACACCATGGAATTGGAATTTGTTGGTTATGAATTGAAGGAACCTAAGTATACACTTGAAGAAGCTCGTATCCATGATGCATCATACTCAGCACCAATCTTTGTGACTTTCCGTCTTATTAACAAAGAAACTGGTGAAATCAAAACTCAGGAAGTCTTCTTCGGAGATTTCCCAATTATGACTGAGATGGGTACTTTTATCATCAATGGTGGTGAACGTATTATCGTTTCTCAGTTGGTGCGCTCACCTGGTGTTTACTTTAACGATAAGGTCGATAAAAACGGTAAAGTGGGTTACGGATCAACAGTTATTCCTAACCGTGGGGCATGGCTTGAGCTTGAAACTGATTCAAAAGACATCGCCTACACTCGTATCGACCGTACGCGTAAGATTCCATTCACAACGCTTGTGCGTGCACTTGGATTCTCAGGTGATGACGAAATTGTTGATATCTTTGGTGATAGCGAGTTGGTTCGTAACACTATTGAAAAAGATATCCACAAAAATCCAGCAGATTCACGTACTGATGAAGCGCTTAAAGAAATTTATGAAAGACTTCGTCCAGGTGAACCAAAAACTGCTGACAGCTCACGTAGCTTGCTTGTAGCTCGTTTCTTTGACCCACGTCGTTACGACTTGGCTGCTGTTGGTCGTTACAAACTTAACAAAAAACTTAACATCAAGACGCGTCTTTTGGGGCAAACAATTGCTGAAAACTTGGTAGATCCTGAAACAGGTGAAATCCTTGTTGAAGCTGGGACTGAAATGACACGTGATGTGATTGATTCAATCGCAGAACACTTGGACGGTGATTTGAACAAATTTGTATACACACCAAACGATTATGCAGTGGTTACAGAACCTGTTGTTCTTCAAAAATTCAAGGTCGTTGCACCAAATGATCCAGATCGTGTGGTTACAATTGTTGGTAATGCCAATCCAGATGATAAAGTTCATGCTTTGACAACAGCGGATATCTTGGCTGAAATGAGCTACTTCCTCAACCTTGCTGAAGGTATCGGTAAAGTAGATGATATCGACCACCTTGGTAACCGTCGTATCCGTGCCGTTGGTGAATTGCTTGCTAACCAATTCCGTATTGGTTTGGCTCGTATGGAACGAAACGTGCGTGAACGTATGTCAGTTCAAGATAATGAAGCCTTGACACCACAACAAATCATCAATATTCGTCCTGTAACTGCAGCTGTTAAAGAATTCTTCGGTTCTTCACAGTTGTCACAGTTCATGGACCAGCACAACCCATTGTCAGAGTTGTCACACAAACGTCGTTTGTCAGCCTTGGGACCTGGTGGTTTGACACGTGACCGTGCCGGATATGAAGTTCGTGACGTGCATTACACGCACTACGGTCGTATGTGTCCAATTGAAACACCTGAAGGACCTAACATTGGTTTGATCAATAACTTGTCTACATACGGACGCCTTAACAAGTACGGTTTCATTCAAACACCATATCGTAAGGTTGACCGTGCAACTGGTAAAGTAACAAACGAAGTGGTTTGGTTGACTGCCGACGAAGAAGATGAGTACATAGTTGCTCAGGCTAACTCTAAATTGAACGAAGATGGAACATTTGCAGAAGAAATTGTCATGGGTCGTCACCAAGGTGTTAACCAAGAGTACCCATCACACCTTGTAGATTTCGTGGATGTTTCTCCTAAACAGGTAGTTGCCGTTGCGACAGCATGTATTCCTTTCTTGGAAAACGATGACTCTAACCGTGCCCTCATGGGTGCCAACATGCAACGTCAAGCTGTGCCATTGATTGATCCAAAAGCACCATTTATTGGTACTGGTATGGAATATCAAGCTGCCCACGATTCAGGTGCTGCAGTTATCGCTAAACATGATGGTAAAGTTGTCTATTCTGATGCCGATAAGGTTGAAGTTCGTCGTGAAGATGGTTCTCTTGACGTCTATACTATTCAAAAATTCCGTCGTTCAAACTCAGGTACTGCGTATAACCAACGTACTTTGGTTAAGGTTGGTGATATTGTCGAAAAAGGAGATTTTATCGCTGATGGTCCATCTATGGAAGGTGGAGAAATGGCCCTCGGTCAAAACCCTATTGTCGCATACATGACATGGGAAGGTTACAACTTCGAGGATGCTGTTATCATGAGTGAACGCCTAGTGAAAGACGATGTTTATACATCTGTTCACTTGGAAGAATTCGAATCAGAAACACGTGATACAAAGCTTGGACCTGAAGAAATCACACGTGAATTGCCAAACGTTAGTGAAGAAGCCCTTAAAAACCTTGACGAAATGGGTATTATCCGTATCGGTGCTGAGGTTAAAGAAGGTGATATTCTTGTTGGTAAGGTAACACCTAAGGGTGAAAAAGACCTTTCTGCTGAAGAACGTCTTCTCCATGCTATCTTTGGTGATAAATCTCGTGAAGTACGTGATACATCACTCCGTGTACCTCATGGTGGTGATGGTGTCGTTCGTGATGTTAAAATCTTTACACGTGCAAACGGTGATGAATTGCAATCAGGTGTTAACATGCTTGTTCGTGTTTACATCGCTCAAAAACGTAAAATCAAGGTCGGAGATAAGATGGCTGGTCGTCACGGTAACAAAGGGGTTGTTTCTCGTATTGTTCCTGTTGAAGACATGCCTTACCTTCCAGACGGTACACCAGTTGACATCATGTTGAACCCTCTTGGGGTACCATCACGTATGAATATTGGTCAGGTTATGGAACTTCACCTTGGTATGGCTGCTCGTAACTTGGGTATCTACATCGCAACACCAGTCTTTGATGGGGCAAGCTCAGAAGATCTCTGGGATACTGTTCGTGAAGCTGGTATGGATAGTGATGCTAAGACAATCCTTTACGATGGACGTACAGGAGAGCCATTTGATAACCGTGTGTCAGTTGGTGTCATGTACATGATCAAACTTCACCACATGGTTGATGATAAACTTCACGCTCGTTCGGTAGGTCCTTACTCACTCGTTACCCAACAACCTCTTGGTGGTAAAGCACAATTTGGTGGACAACGTTTCGGTGAGATGGAGGTTTGGGCTCTTGAAGCTTATGGTGCTTCAAACATTCTTCAAGAAATCTTGACTTACAAGTCAGATGACGTTAACGGACGTTTGAAAGCCTATGAAGCTATCACTAAAGGAAAACCAATTCCAAAACCAGGTGTACCAGAATCATTCCGAGTGCTCGTTAAAGAATTGCAATCACTTGGTCTTGATATGCGTGTTCTTGATGAGGATGACTATGAAGTTGAATTGCGTGATCTTGATGAAGGTGAAGATGATGACGTCATGCACGTTGATGATCTTGAAAAAGCACGTGTACAACAAGCCAAAGAAGCTGCTGAATTAGAAAAAGCTAAAGAAGAAGCTTTAGATAAAACAGAATAAAATAAGCTTTAGAGAGGGAGTTAAATTTCTCTGCTAAGGTAGCTGATAAAGGTGAAAATAGCGCTGCTATTGTCAATAGAACAAAAGAAAGGTAATACTAGTGGTTGACGTAAATCGATTTAAAAGTATGCAAATTACACTAGCTTCACCAACTAAGGTCCGTTCATGGTCTTACGGTGAGGTTAAGAAACCTGAAACAATCAACTACCGTACGCTCAAACCAGAACGTGAAGGTCTGTTCGACGAAGTGATCTTTGGTCCTACTAAAGACTGGGAATGTGCGTGTGGGAAATACAAACGTATCCGTTATAAAGGGATCGTTTGTGACCGCTGTGGTGTTGAAGTAACACGTGCTAAGGTTCGTCGCGAACGTATGGGTCACATCGAGTTGAAAGCACCAGTATCACATATCTGGTACTTCAAGGGAATCCCTTCTCGTATGGGATTGACTTTGGATATGAGTCCTCGTGCACTTGAAGAAGTTATTTACTTCGCAGCTTACGTGGTTATCGATCCAAAGGAAACACCGCTTGAGCGAAAATCTCTCTTGACTGAACGTGAATATCGTGAAAAATTGCAAGAGTATGGTCAGGGTTCATTTGTCGCTAAAATGGGTGCAGAAGCTATCCAAGATCTCTTGAAACAAGTAGATTTGGAAGCCGAAATTGCTGAACTCAAAGAAGAGTTGAAGACAGCAACTGGTCAAAAACGTTTTAAAGCAGTTCGTCGTTTGGACGTTCTTGATGCCTTTTACAAGTCTGGTAATAAACCAGAATGGATGGTGCTTAACATATTGCCAGTATTGCCACCAGATCTTCGTCCGATGGTTCAATTGGACGGTGGACGTTTTGCAGCATCTGACTTGAACGACCTCTACCGTCGTGTTATCAACCGTAACAACCGTTTGGCTCGTTTGCTTGAGTTGGGTGCTCCAGGTATCATCGTGCAAAACGAAAAACGTATGTTGCAAGAAGCGGTAGACGCTCTTATTGATAATGGACGTCGTGGTCGTCCAATTACTGGACCAGGTAGTCGTCCACTTAAATCTTTGAGCCACATGCTTAAAGGTAAACAAGGTCGTTTCCGTCAAAACTTGCTTGGTAAACGTGTCGACTTCTCTGGCCGTTCCGTTATTGCCGTTGGTCCAACACTTAAAATGTATCAATGTGGTGTGCCCCGTTTGATGGCCATCGAACTTTTCAAACCATTTGTTATGCGTGAAATCGTTGCGCGTGAATACGCAGGTAACGTGAAAGCTGCTAAACGTATGGTTGAGCGTGGTGATGAACGTATTTGGGATATTCTTGAAGATGTTATCAAGGAACACCCAGTGCTTCTTAACCGCGCACCTACCCTCCACCGTTTGGGTATCCAGGCCTTTGAACCCGTCTTGATTGATGGTAAGGCTCTTCGTCTTCACCCATTGGTATGTGAGGCCTACAATGCCGACTTTGACGGTGACCAAATGGCCATCCACGTTCATTGTCTGAAGAAGCTCAAGCTGAAGCACGTTTGCTCCTTCTTGCGGCAGAACACATCCTTAACCCTAAAGACGGTAAACCAGTCGTAACACCATCTCAGGATATGGTTCTTGGTAACTATTACTTGACAATGGAAGATGAAGGCCGTGAAGGTGAAGGTATGATCTTCAAGGATATTGATGAGGCAGTTATGGCTTATCATAATGGTTATGTTCACTTGCATAGCCGTGTAGGTATTGCAGTCGATAGCATGCCTGATAAACCTTGGAAAGAAAACCAACTTCACAAAATCTTAGTAACAACTGTTGGTAAGATTCTCTTCAACTCAATCATTCCATCAGAAATTCCATATCTTCAAGAAACAACAAATGAGAACTTGACAGATAGTACACCAGATAAATACTTCCTTGAACCGGGCCAAGATATCCAAACAGTTATCGATAGTTTGGAAATTAATGCGCCATTCAAGAAGAAACATCTTGGTAACATCATTGCTGAAATCTTCAAACGTCTTCGTACAACTGAAACATCAGCTTTCCTTGACCGTTTGAAAGACCTTGGTTACTACTACTCAACACTTGCTGGATTGACAGTGGGTATCGCCGATATCCCAGTTATTGATAACAAACAAGAAATTATCGATGCTGCTCACCACCGTGTTGAAGAAATTAACAAAGCTTTCCGTCGTGGTTTGATGACAGAAGATGACCGTTATGTTGCTGTTACAACAACATGGCGTGAAGCGAAAGATGCACTTGAAAAACGTCTGATTGAGACACAAGATCCTAAGAATCCAATCGTTATGATGATGGACTCAGGAGCTCGTGGTAACATCTCTAACTTCTCTCAACTTGCCGGTATGCGTGGTTTGATGGCTGCTCCTAACGGACGTATCATGGAATTGCCTATCCTTTCAAACTTCCGTGAAGGTTTGAGCGTTTTGGAAATGTTCTTCTCTACTCACGGTGCGCGTAAAGGTATGACCGATACAGCCTTAAGACTGCGACTCTGGTTACCTTACTCGTCGTTTGGTTGACGTTGCCCAAGACGTTATCATTCGTGAAGACGATTGTGGAACTGACCGTGGTCTTGTTATTCGTGCCATTACTGATGGTAAAGAAGTAACAGAAACTCTTGAAGAACGTCTTTTTGGTCGTTACACTAAGAAATCTGTTAAACATCCTGAAACTGGCGAAGTTATCGTTGGTCCAGATACTTTGATTACTGAAGATATGGCTGCAGCTATTGTCAATGCTGGTGTTGAAGAAGTAACTATCCGTTCAGTCTTTACATGTAAGACTCGTCACGGTGTCTGTCGTCACTGTTACGGTATCAACTTGGCAACAGGTGATGCGGTTGAAGTTGGTGAAGCAGTTGGTACTATCGCTGCCCAATCTATCGGGGAACCAGGTACACAGCTTACCATGCGTACCTTCCACACCGGTGGGGTAGCCTCAAACACCGATATCACACAGGGTCTTCCACGTATCCAGGAAATCTTTGAAGCACGTAACCCTAAAGGGGAAGCGGTTATCACTGAAGTTAAGGGTACTGTTATCGAAATCGAAGAAGATGCTGCGACACGTACTAAGAAAGTCTTCGTTCAAGGTAAGACTGGAATGGGTGAATATGTCGTTCCATTTACAGCTCGTATGAAAGTAGAAGTTGGTGACGAAGTACACCGTGGTGAGGCCTTGACAGAAGGGTCAATCCAACCGAAACGTCTCCTTGAAGTACGTGATACCTTGTCAGTTGAAACTTATCTTCTTGCAGAAGTGCAAAAAGTTTACCGTAGCCAAGGGGTAGAAATCGGTGACAAACACGTCGAAGTAATGGTTCGTCAAATGCTTCGTAAAGTACGTGTTATGGATCCAGGTGATACAGATCTCCTTCCAGGTACACTTATGGACATTTCTGACTTCACAGATGCTAACAAGGATATTGTTATCTCTGGTGGTGTTCCTGCAACATCTCGTCCAGTCCTTCTTGGTATTACTAAAGCCTCACTTGAAACAAATTCATTCTTATCAGCGGCTTCCTTCCAAGAAACGACACGTGTGCTTACAGATGCAGCTATCCGTGGTAAGAAAGATCATCTTATTGGTCTTAAAGAAAATGTTATCATTGGTAAGATTATCCCTGCTGGTACAGGTATGGCTCGCTACCGTAACATTGAACCACTTGCAGTTAACGAAGTTGAAGTTATTGAAAACATTGCTGTTGATGAAGCAATTGTGGAATCATCTGAAGACTAAGACTAAAACAAAAGAACTCACAATGTGGGTTCTTTTTGTATTTATATCATCAAAAACGCTTCTATTCTTGCTATATGTGAAACATAAGACAATAATTTTTATCTTTTCCAGAAAATTTTGTATAATAAGGACACCAAAGATGAAGTGAGAAAGAAAAATGTACCAAGTAGTTGAAATGAAAGGGGATATGGAACCGTGGTGGTTCTTGGAAGGTTGGCAGGAGGATATCATAAGTACTAAGGAATTTGAAAATTTTTACGATGCCCTCAAGTACTATAAAAAACTTTGGTTTGCCATGGAAGAAATCTTGCCAAGTTACATCAGCCGTAGTAGTGTCATGACTGCTTTTTGGGACCAAGAGGATAAACACTGGTGTGAGGAGTGTGACGAATACTTGCAGGTCTATCGATCGATTGCACTTTTATATGATTGGCAGGAAATTCCTGAGGAAAAACACCGTCCGGGATATGAAAAGCAAAATGACCTTCCAAATCATGCCCATTGTAGAATAAAACGTTAAACAATGTAGAAGCTCGAATTTTTTCGGGCTTCTTTTCATTTTCTTAAACTTTTTACGAATAGGTTTATGAGGAGGTCCTTATGGTAACAGAATTTGCTAAGGAAATGATCAAAAATGCTGATAGTTGTGGGGCTCAAGACATCTATGTCATTCCACGTCAGGATAATTATGAGCTCTATATGCGAGTCGGGCAAGAGAGGAGATTGATTGATGTATATCGGCCTGATTTCATGGCTAGTCTTATTGGTCACTTTAAATTTGTGGCGGGAATGATGGTGGGTGAGAAGCGTAGGAGTCAACTGGGTGCATGTGACTATGATTGTGGTGACGGTCACTTGGTTTCTCTGCGTTTATCAACTGTTGGAGACTATCGAGGTTTGGAGAGCTTGGTTATCCGTATCCTACATTCCGAACGTCGAGAATTAGTGTATTGGAATCAAGGAATCCAGCCTATTAAGGATGCCTTGGATTATAGAGGACTGTATCTCTTTGCGGGTCCCGTAGGTTCTGGGAAGACCACACTTATGCATGAGTTGGTTCAGGAGCGTTTTAAGGGGCAGCAGGTAATTTCGATTGAGGATCCTGTTGAAATCAAACAGGATAATGTCTTGCAACTCCAGGTTAATCAGGTGATTGATATGACCTATGATAGTTTGATTAAGCTATCTCTACGTCACCGTCCAGATGTTTTGATTATTGGGGAGATTCGGGATAAGGAGACTGCCCGGGCAGTTATTAGAGCTAGTCTAACAGGGGTAACTGTTCTTTCAACTATTCATGCTAAGAGTATTGCTGGCGTTTACGAACGTCTCTTGGACCTTGGCGTAGATAAGTCTGAGTTGGATAATGCTCTACAAGGCATTGCTACATGCGTTTGATCAAGGGGGGAGGTGTGATTGATTTTGCCAGAGAAAATTTCCAAAACCATTCGTCGACCAACTGGAATCAGCAGTTGGAAGGTTTGGTTAAACAAGGATGTCTCACTGAGAGGGATATCCAAGGGAAAAAATTAAAGATTAGTCAGCAAGTTAAGGTTACCCAGCTCTTCAAACAACTTTTAAAGGCCGGTTTTACCTTAACTGAAATCGTAGCCTTTTTGGAGCGAAGTCACTTGCTGAAAGAAACATCCTTGTCTCTTATGAAAGAGAGTTTAATACGCGGTGATAGGTTGGATCAGATGTTAGCGTTAGTGGGGTTTTCGGACAATATTGTTACTCAGATTTCTCTTGCTGACAAGCACGGTAATCTTCTAGGGAGTCTAACAAAGATTGAAACCTATATGCTTCGTATGACAAAGGTTCGCAAGAAACTCATGGAGGTGGCGACTTATCCCATACTACTTCTGGGTTTTCTGATTCTGATTATGCTAGGACTTAAAAATTATCTTCTACCCCAACTCTTAGAGGGTGATGGTAAGAATAATTGGGCTGTACAGTTGGTTCAAATTTTTCCCCAGCTTTTTTTTGTGAGTTTGTGTGGACTCCTTGTGTTGGGTTTAATTCTCTATCTATGGGTGAAACGACAGTCAGCCCTTGTTTTTTATAGGCGAATGGCCAAAATCCCTTTTATTGGTCAGACAGTAAGGCTTTACACGACCGCCTATTATGCTAGGGAATGGGGAAATTTATTAGGTCAAGGCGTTGATTTGCTAGATTTGGTGGCTCTTATGCAAGAGCAAAAGTCTAAACTCTTCCGTGAGCTGGGAGCCGATTTGGAAGAAGCCCTGATGCTGGGACAGAGTTTTCCTGAACGTATTGCCAGTTATCCGTTTTTTACTAAGGAGCTCTCACTAATTATTGCTTATGGGGAGGCCAATGCGAGGTTGGGCTATGAGTTGGAAGTTTATGCCGAGGAGGTTTGGCAAAACTTCTTTAACCGTCTTAATAAGGCAACAACCTTTGTGCAACCCCTCATTTTTGTTATTGTTGCAGTTGTGATTGTAATGATCTATGTAGCCATGCTATTACCAATGTATCAAAATATGGAAGGAATGATGTCATGAAATTGATGTTAAAAAAATTGAATGCCGTTAAATTACGAGCCTTTACTCTGATTGAAATGCTAGTCGTACTTCTCATTATCAGTATTCTCCTTTTGCTCTTTGTTCCTAACTTAAGCAAGCAGAAGGATTCCGTTAAGGAAACTGGAAATGCGGCTGTAGTCAAGGTCGTGGATTCTCAGGCAGAACTTTATGAAATGAAGAATAACAAGACAGCTAGCTTGGCAGCTCTTGTTTCAGAAGGTCAAATTACGCAAAAACAGGCAGATTCATACAATGATTACTATGCGAAACATGGTGGTGAAAGCCGCTCAGTGGCCAATTAGAGCTTTCACCTTGTTGGAGAGCCTGATGACACTAGCAGTGGTTGTCTTTCTCACTCTGAGTTTGTCAGGCTCAGTCACAGGTATTTTTCAGCAGGTCGAGATTAATCTTTTTTATCTGCGTTTTGAGTACCTATATCGAGATAGTCAGCGCTTGGCATCATCGGAAGGATCTAATGTTGAATTGCAGTTAACTAAGAATAAGGTTAGTAATGGAAGGTCTAGTCTGCTTATTCCTAAAAGTATTCATCTGGATAAGGGGCAGACGCTAGTGTTTGATGCTAAAGGAGGCAACTCTAGCCTCACGAAAATTCGTTTTTCAAGTGATAAGGAGGTGGTGACCTATCTGCTTAACATGGGCAGTGGTAAATATAAAAAGACGATCTCTTAGAGGTTATATTCTTATTGAAAGCCTGATAGCTATGGCTGTTTTAGTACTTGTCAGCAGTCTGATATTGGAACAAATTAATACCAACCGCAGACTAATGGCTGATAATCTCCATCAACAAGAGGTCTTGAGTGTGGCAACAATGGCAGTTCAGACCAAGCAAGACCAGTTAACGCTGAATGGCATAGCGGTGACAGTTAAACGTAGCCAGCAAGGTATCACGGTTTATGAATCGGGAAAGGAGATTATTCATGTATCTAAGCAGTAAGCTGCGTGCCTTTACCCTCTTGGAATGTCTAGTGGCCTTGTTAGTCATTGCTGGCTCAGTTCAAGTTTATCAAGGGTTAACCACTGTACTTGTGAGTAATGTTAAGCGGGTAAGACAACAAGAAAACCAAGACTGGCTTCTATTTGTTCAACAAATGGAGGCAGAATTAGAAGGATGTCAGTTGGTCAAGGTAGAGGGGAACAAACTCTATGTCAAGCAGGATAATCAAGACTTGGCTTTTGGTCTTTCAAGTGCCTCTGATTTTCGAAAAACAAATGCTGATGGTCGAGGCTATCAACCAATGCTTTTCGATGTCAAATCTAGTAAGGTAAGTCAAAAGAACCAGATAGTTACCATCCAAGTGACTCTTAAAAATGGACTACAAAGGAGTTTTATTTATGCTTTTGAAAAAACAGGTTAGGGGAGGCGTTCTTCTCTACGCTCTTTTTATGGCTGGCATTTTTACACTCCTTCTTCAGGTTTATCTGGAACGGGTGGTAGCTAGCTCTAGACAAAACAAAGCGCAAATAGTGGCCAGTCAAAGCCGTCTCATGGCAGAGATGACTATGGCCTTGGTGGATAAGAAAGCAGGTGCTTTTAGTTTTTCTCAGGGGACTACGACTTACGAGATTAAGGGTAAGCAAGTGATTGTCAGAGTTGCCAGTAAAGGCCAAATCAAGACCTATCGTTATGTGAAGAAACAAGAGCAGAGATAGAAATTCTCTTTCCTTTTTGATATGATAGAGGAACGGAGGAAATCATGAATTTTGAAGCAATTGAGACAGCTTTTGAGCTGTTGTTAGAAAATGTCCAAACTATTGAAAATGATCTTGGAACCCATGCTTACGATGCACTTATTGAGCAAAATTCCTATTATTTGGGGGCTGAGGTTGCTAATGAGCTCATCATCAAAAACAACGAGAAAATACGGGCGCTTAATCTAAGTAAAGAGGAGTGGCGTCGTGCTTTTCAGTTTTTGTTTATCAAACTAGGGCAATTGGAAGCTTTACAAGCCAATCACCAATTTACACCAGATGCTATCGGATTTATCATTCTGTACTTGCTCGAAGGTTTGACCCAGGAAAAACAATTAGATATCTTGGAGATTGGTTCGGGAACAGGAAACTTGGCTGAAACTCTTCTAAATAATAGTCAGAAAACCCTTAATTATATGGGGATGGAAGTTGATGATCTTCTTATCGATTTGTCAGCTAGTATTGCTGAGGTGGTGAATTCAGTAGCGGTTTATATCCAAGAGGATGCTGTTCGACCACATATTCTCAAAGAGAGCAACGTTATTATCAGCGATTTACCTATAGGTTACTACCCTAATGATGAGATTGCGAGTCGTTTCAAGGTGGCAGCAACTGGCGAACACACTTATGCCCATCATCTTCTTATGGAGCAATCGCTTAAGTATTTGAAGAAAGACGGTATTGCTATTTTTTTGGCACCAACCAATCTTTTGACAAGCCCTCAAAGTGATCTGCTTAAGAAGTGGTTATCAGGATATGCTGATATTATTGCTGTTATTACTCTTCCAGAAGCAGCTTTTGGCAATAAACATAACATGAAGTCTATCTTTGTGCTAAAAAAACAAACTAAAAATGCTCCTGAGACCTTCGTTTACCCACTTAGCGATTTGCAAAATCCAAGGATCCTCAAGGATTTTACAGAGAATTTCCAAAAATGGAAATCAGATAATTCCATTTTCTAGTAAAACATGATAGAATAGGTATGTATTATTGAAAGCGTTTTATAAAGAGGTGCTTATGACAAAAACAATAGCAATCAATGCAGGAAGTTCAAGCTTGAAATGGCAATTATATGAAATGCCAGAAGAAGTTGTTCTTGCTAAGGGTTTGATTGAACGTATTGGCTTGAGAGATTCTGTTTCAACAGTAAAATTTGCTGACCGTTCTGAATCGCAAACCTTAGATATTGCTGACCATGTTCAAGCGGTAAAAATCTTGCTTGATGACTTGATTCGTTTCGATATTATCAAGAGCTATGATGAAATTACAGGTGTTGGTCACCGTGTGGTTGCTGGTGGAGAATATTTCAAAGAATCAAGCTTGGTGGATGAATATGCCTTGGCTAAGATTGAAGAATTGTCAGCCTTGGCACCGTTACACAATCCAGGTGCAGCTTCAGGGATTCGTGCCTTCAAGGAACTTCTACCAGATATTACAAGCGTTGCTGTTTTTGATACAGCTTTTCATACATCTATGCCAGAAGTGGCTTACCGTTACCCAGTTCCTAACCGTTATTATACAGACTATCAAGTTCGTAAATACGGAGCACACGGAACTAGCCACCAATATGTTTCTCAAGAAGCAGCTAAGCTACTAGGAAAACCTATTGAAGAAACGAAGATTATCACAGCCCATGTGGGAAATGGTGTTTCAATTACTGCCGTTGATGGTGGTAAATCCGTGGATACTTCAATGGGGTTGACACCACTTGGCGGAGTTATGATGGGAACACGTACTGGGGATCTCGACCCTGCGATTATTCCATTCATTATTGACCGTGAGCCTGACATGGCCGATGCTGAACGTATACGTCATGTCTTTAACAAGGAATCAGGTCTTCTTGGTATTTCTGAAAAATCAAGCGATATGCGTGATATCATTGCTGGTAAAGAGGCTGGTGATGAAAAATGTACGTTGGCCTATGATCTTTATGTGGATCGTTTGCGTAAATACATCGCTCAATACTTTGGTGTCATGAATGGAGCGGATGCTATCGTCTTTACAGCGGGTATCGGTGAAAATTCTGCGGATGTTCGCGCTTCAGTTTTGGATGGTCTCACTTGGTTTGGTATTGAAGTGGATCCTGAAAAGAATGTTTTCGGACATGTTGGCGATATTACAACAGCAGATTCAGCTGTTAAAGTGTTTGTTATTCCAACGGATGAAGAATTGGTGATTGCGCGTGATGTTGAGCGCCTTAAAACTAAATAAGTTATCAAAAATTTGATAAGACCAGAAAAGTTGGCTGAGCAATTGGCCAGCTTTTTTGAATGCTTTGAAAGAATCATTCAACTATTTCTGTGTGTGGTCATTGAAAAGCTAAAGAAAATTTCGCAAAAAATGTAAAAAAGAGTTTACAAAATATGTAAAGTAAACTATACCATAAATGTAAAGCAAATTTGACAAAAAAGGAAAAGAGCCGAAATATTTGAGAAGAAACGATAGAGTTGAGGTATCATATGGAAACAAAGATTCAGGAACTTCGCAAGGCTAATAAGATTAGTCAGGCAGAATTAGCAGATGAGATGGGAGTCACGAGGCAGACCATCATTTTACTCGAAAAAGGGCGCTATAATGCGTCGTTGGAACTAGCTTTTAAAATTGCTAGGTATTTTGGAAAGACTATTGAAGAAGTCTTTATTTTTGAAGAAGATTAAGGAGTAAAGATATGTTTAAACAAGTAATGAAGAAAATTGGCGTTATTTTTTTAGCGCTCACTCTACTAATCTTAGATTTAACACTATTAGGTGCTTTCCCGCTACTTACTCAGAATGGTAAGTTTTCACTTGTGGAGCAAATAGGTTACGGTGTTTGGGCATTAGGGAGTTTGGCTATTTTTATCGTGATTGCTTATGGATTTAAACTCTTATCGCTTAAAGAGATTAATTGGAGACGTCTCGTTGCGATTGCTTCTCTTAATCCTCGTCATCTTTTTCCTAGGTGATCTTCTAGGGTATTTTGTTGGTCAGTTAACACATAATGCAGCTATGGAAAATCAAGATGCTTTAAATAAGATGTTTATTCACGTACCAACCTATCTTCAGTTTGCAGTAGTAGGTTTTATCATTCCTATTATGGAAGAAATCATTTTTAGGGGACTCTTAGCCAAGGTGCTCTTTGGAAAATACTTTAAGATGGGTCTTGTTATTTCCAGTCTTCTCTTTATGGCTGGGCATTCAGCATCTACGCCTCAGACAATTGTCATCTATGGTATTATGTCAGCTGGTCTTGCCATAACATATTATAAGACTGAGCGTATCGAGTACAGTATGGGTGTCCATATCTTAAACAACAGTATAAGTGTCCTACTTAGCCTTTTTGTTTAAGGTGAATGTTTAAAGTTATCATTGAAAAATTTTATATTGCTCTTTTAAAGGATAATGAAGGGAGTATCAAGATATGTTATTAAAAACGTTAGGAAAGAAAAAAACAGAATCAGAGTATGAAAAATACATAGCTCGAGTAGCATGTTCTTTCTTTTCTTTGGGTATTTTGGGATTATTTATTGTTCGCTCTAACAGTCTTAGTGATTATGCGTTAGGATTAGTAATGGGAGTTACCATTGGGAGTTATGCCCTGTCGATTTATTATTTTGCAGCGCTTAGGCATTCGAAACGTCTTCATCAGATGTACATTGCTGCCTACGATGAGCGAAATAAACAGATTTTGCAGGTGACAGCAGTTGCAACACTGGTTCTGGAGTTTTTGCTTATCTTTGCTTTGATTGCCCTATATGCCTTTGCTAATATTCAGTTGCCCTATGTTACAGTCCTATCTATCTTGCTCTATGGCTTGGTTCTGGGATTTGCTCTTATTCGTCTGATTCTATCTAAAATAAGATAAGATTCCTGAATTATACCTCTATTTTCATGGTGTCTTGTCAAAATAGTAGATTTGTATTATAATAAAAGTACAAAATATAAAAAGAGGTAGCTTACTATGAAGAAAGAGTCCATTTTAAAACGTTTTCTTTATTTTTTACTGGCTTTCCTAATTTTGTGTATTGAACAAGCTCCAACCATATTTGTTCGTGTTAAAGACGTGAGGGCAGTGAGTCTCCTAATTTTGGTTATGCTACTCATTAGTGCAGGAGCTCTTTTCTTAGGAAAACGCATGGGTCTTCTTGAGGGGTTCAAGACACTGTCTTCCTTAAAAGCATGGGGGATGATTGGCTTGACCTACCTAGGTATTTACATTGTTACTAGGATTGGTGCAATGGTCATGATGTGGGAAGGTGTTAGTAATAGCACCAATCAGGAAATCATAGAAAATGCCCATATGAATCCCTTTGTTCTCATAACAGTTACAGTGATTATGGCACCGATTGTGGAAGAGTTGATTTTTAGAGGGCTCCTCATGGGACGAGTCTTTAATCCAGATTCTATTGTTGGCTTGATTTTGAGTAGCTTACTCTTTGGCCTTGTTCATATGCCTAATAGTATAGGTGTCTGGATTATATATGCAGGCATGGGGTTTACCCTTGGGACAGTATATCGTAAGTTTCAAAAGTTAGAGTACTGTATCATGGCCCATATGATTAACAATAGTATTGCAGTTTCAATGATGTTACTTTTGCAATTGTTAGCGTCCTATATCAAATAAAGCTCGGAATTTTCCGAGCTTTATTTTTACTATAGTTTTTTGGCTTTGGCAATGGTTGTATCAATACTTGAAGCCACACTATGGGTGAGACCTGTACGCTCAAGGTCCATGAGACCGGCGATAGTGGTCCCACCAGGGCTACATACCTTGTCAATAAGATCATGTGGACTATCGCTACCTAGACTGAGATTTTCAGCAGTAGCTAGAACTGTCTGTGTGGCAATGGTCAGAGCAACTTGCTTACTTAGCCATTTTTGACGCCAGCCTTAGCCAGAGCCTCGATAAAGAGGGCGATATAGGCCGGACTAGAGCCAGCTAGAGCAGTAAAGGTATCGAAGTCCTTCTCAGCCAATTCAACAGTAGTTCCAAAACTATCTGTGATTTCCTTGGCAATTACCAAAAGGTCCTCAGACACCTTATCATTGGTACAAAGGCCAGTAGTGCTCTTAAGAATTTGAGCATTAAGGTTAGGCATGATACGAATAAGAGGTAGGTCTGCACTTGTGAGTGAAGCTAGGCGTTCCAAGGTCACTCCAGCAGCCATACTCATGATAGGTTGATGGAAGTTGAGGTCAGTTAGCACCTTATCAAACATTTGAGGTTTAATACCAAGGATGATCAGATCAGCATTTTCTACTAATTCTTGATGGGAAGCAGCAGCTTCAACCTCTAGTTCCTCTGCAATTTGGCGCGAACGAGCCAAAGAAGACCCTGAAATAATGATACGATGTGAGCTTTTATTTAGGCCGTTGATAATAGCTGTTGCCATTTTTCCGACACCGATAAAACCGATAATCATGGGTTACTCCTTATCTTAGTAGTTCTTAATCAAATCTACTGTTGAGCGATCCAACTTCTTAACAATAGCTTGTAAAAAGGCTTGTGCTTCTAGGAAGTCATCCATAGCATATAGGGTTTGGTGCGAGTGAATGTAACGGGCACAAACACCAATAGTTGTTGATGGTACTCCAGAATTTTGCAAGTGAGCGGCACCAGCATCTGTCCCCCCTGCAGCGCAGTAGTATTGGTATTTGATACCAGCTTCTTCAGCAGTAGTTAAAAGGAAATCCTTCATATTTGGCAACATGATGTGACCTGGATCGAAGAAACGAATAAGGGTACCATCACCTACCTTACCTTGATTACCATAGATGTCACCTGCAGGGGAGCAGTCCACTGCAAAGAAAACTTCAGGATCAAATTTAGTGGTAGAAACATGGGCACCACGTAAACCAACTTCTTCTTGAACGTTAGCACCAGCAATTAGAGTATTATTGAGTTCTTGATCTTTAACATTTTCCAAGAGTTCACGAATCATGAGAACACCATAACGGTTGTCCCAAGCTTTAGAGATCACATTTTTTTGATTAGCTGTTAGAATCGTTTCTGATTCAGGAATAATGACGTCACCCGGGAAAACACCGTAGGTATTAGCTTCTTCTTGGTTGGTAAAACCAGCATCAAAGACGATATCAGAGACACCAGGAAGACTTGAAGTCCCACTGCTGCCACGCAAGAAATGAGGTGGGACTGAACCTGAGATGACAGGATAGATACGGCCGTCACGAGTGTGTAGGGTAAAGCGTTGAGAACTGACAACCAGTGGGTTCCAACCCCCAAGCTCTACTACACGGAAAGTCCCGTCTGCCTTGATTTCTTTAATCATAAACCCAACTTCATCCATGTGGGCAGCCACGAGCACCTTAGGGGCATTTTCCGTTTGACTATGCTTGATACCGAAAATACCACCAAGACCATCTGTTTGCACCTCGTCTACGAGCGGTGTGATAGTTTTACGAAGGTAGTCACGTACAGGTGTCTCAAAGCCCGCAGCTGCCTTGAGTTCGGTTACTTCTTTAATTTTGTTAAATAGGGTAGTCATAAAATCCTCCTTGAGTAGTACTTGCTACTATTTTAGCACGATTCTCAAGAGATAGGTAGCCTCTCCCCATTCCTCTAAAATTATGGTAAAATGTTTCTTATGAAACGTAAAACATTGGCCTTGTTTGCTGGAGGCGTAGGAGCTTTAGGTCTCTTAGCAATGACAGAGAAGTATAGACGGTCACGCGTAGAAATGAAGAAAGCTGCATTAATCCAAGATATTAGACAAGAATTATCACATCTTGGCCCCATCGCAGTTCTTTATACGAATCCTACGGATAAAGAAAATCCTGGGCTCACAGGAGGTATCGTCTTAGGGGATGGACGTGTCTATAGCTTTGTTTATGCAGAGGACAAGCTGACCTATGAGGAGGAACAAGCATGATTATTCCTAAGAATCTTGAAGAACTGGCGAGCTATGTTGATAGTGATCAAAAAGTGGTCTTCTTTTTTACTGCCGATTGGTGTCCGGACTGCCAGTTCATCTACCCGTTATGCCTGAAATTGAAGCCAGCCATCCAGATATGACCTTTGTGCGTGTTAACCGTGATGATTATATGGCTTTAGCACAAACGTGGAATATTTTTGGTATCCCAAGTTTTGTCGTGACTCAGAATGGTCAGGAATTGGGTCGTTTGGTCAATAAAGCTCGTAAAACCAAAGAAGAAATCACTGCCTTTTTGGCAACACTATAAGGAGAATCCATGATTTTTGCATACAATAAAGAACAAGTTGGCGACGTTTGTTAGTTATCTTGGAGGATACTAAGGACATTAAACGTAGCGTAGAACGTAAAGGTAAGGTGGCTCGTGTCACAGCTGATGAAACAGGTAAGACTCTTGCTTGGAACATTTTTGAAGCATCAAGCCTCATTGATATCGAAGGAAATGGTCAAGTTTTCTTGTCTGACCAAGATGTAGCTATCTTAAATGAGGAATTGGCTAAAGAGGGCTTTGAAGAGCGTTTGGAAAATACGCAAGGTCCAGTCTTTGTGGTTGGACAAATTGATGAAATGGTTCCACATCCAGACAGTGACCACCTTAACATCTGTCAAGTGAACATCGGTGATAAGAAGGTCCAAATCGTTGCAGGAGCACCAAACGCATCCCCTGGTCTTAAAACTATCGTAGCTCTCCCTGGTGCTATGATGCCTAGCGGGGCTCTTATCTTCCCAGGAAAACTTCGTGGTGAAGATAGCTATGGAATGATGTGTTCCCCACGTGAGTTGGCCCTTCCGAATGCCCCGCAAAAACGTGGGATTATTGAACTTGATGATTCAGCAGTAGTCGGCGAGGCTTTTGATCCAGCTAAACACTGGAAAAGGTAAGTAAGAGAAGAAGCGGTAATAATCCGCTTTTTTTGTTTGCCATAAAGAAAGTTTATGGCTAACCATAAAAAAGAAAGATTATACAAGTTATAATATTTTTTTTATAATGTATTCAATATTTACTTTAGGAGGTACTTATGCTTACGACTGCTCTTTCTGGTGGGATCATTGGTCTGATATTTGGATTCATTTTGCAACGAACTCGTTTTTGTATGACGGGTGGTTTTCGAGACATGTATATTGCACGTAATAATACCTTATTTTACGCTTTCCTTATTGCAATCACAGTAGAAAGTATAGGAGTGCTTTTCCTGATTAAATTAGGTATTGTTGGAAATCCCTATGAAGAATTTTCCGTGTTAGGAGCTATTGTGGGTTCCTATCTATTTGGAATTGGAATTATTCTTGCGGGGGATGCGCCACAGGAACGTGGTATCGTGCAGGTGAAGGACTCTTAGGTAGCTGGGTTGCACTATTTTTTTATATGACAAGTGCAGCAGCTATGAAATCAGGATTCCTTGTACCTTTGAATCAATCAATAGCTAAGCGATGGGTGATTAACGATGATTTAGCGAGTCAATTAGGAATTCCGGTTTGGTATCTTCTTGTTTTCTTAGTAGTTATAACAAGTTTCTTTGTAATTCGAGAGTTACGTAAGCCCAGACGTCAGATTGCTTCGCTTCCAGCAAGATATAAGGGAGTGAGACACTACCTATTTGAGAAAACTTACCATAAATATTTTGCAGGACTTCTAATTGGTCTTGTTGCTTTAATTGCTTGGCCAGCTAGTCAGCTGACTGGTCGTGTTGGAGGGTTAGGGATTACAACACCATCGGCACATCTAATTAGTTATATTATTACAGGCGATAGTAAGCAACTTGGTTGGGGTGTTTTTCTTGTATTAGGTATTTTTATCGGTTCCTTTCTTGCTGCAAAGGGATCTCAAGAGTTTCGCTGGCGTTTGCCAGACTTGCCAACCATCGCTAAGAGCACACTAGGAGGTATTTTTATGGGAATCGGTGCTTCTTGGGCTGGTGGCTGTACAATTGGTAATGGTTTAACAGCTACAGCAATTTTTTCTAGTAAGGGATGGATTGCTTTGCCAGTGACTATTTTAGGTGTTTGGACGGCTTCCTATATTATCTTTGTAAAACCAAACAAAAATTAAGAGGAGAATATGATATGACTTTGGTAAAACTTGAAACTGGTGGACTGGTATGCCCATTTCCGTTGATTGATGCGAAGAAAAAAATGGCTGAATTAGCTACAGGTGATGAGTTGTTGATAGCTTTCGATTGTACGCAAGCAACGGAAAGTATACCAAACTGGGCTGCAGATAATGATTATCCTGTGACGCGCTTTGAACAAGTCGGCCCTGCTTCATGGGAAATTGTAGTTCAAAAACGTTGAGCTAGCTAAACGAGTAGAGAAAATTTAAAGATCAATTGTTGTAATGAAAATATCTGATGGAGTACTATTTCTAGAAAAATAATAACCTTCGAGTAGTAGAGAGATTCGAATATTAGAAAGGATCCTCTCGAGAGAATCTGTAAAACTATTTAAAAATAATCTATTTTTTACTTCCTCTTACGAATAGATAGGTGGAGGTAAAAAATGTATAACAAAGTAATTTTAATTGGACGTTTAACAGCTACTCCTGAAATGGTTAAGACTGCTAGCGATAGGTCTTTTACACGTGTCACAGTTGCGGTTAATCGTCGCTATAAGACGCAAAATGGTGAGCGTGAGGCTGACTTTATTACAGTGGTTGTCTGGGGGCGTTTGGCTGAGACCTTAGCCTCTTATGCTAGCAAGGGGAGTTTAATTTCTCTTGATGGTGAGCTTCGCACTCGTAAGTATGATAAGGATGGTCAAACTCATTACGTTACTGAAGTGCTTTGTTCCTCTTTCCAACTTCTGGAGAGTCGTGCTCAGCGTGCTGTTAGGGAAAATAATCCTGACAATGACTTGGCTGACCTGATTTTAGAAGAAGAGCTTCCCTTTTAGTTTATCCTTTGTACTTGCTATTTAAGTCTTCAATCTTTAAAGCAATGACTCCAAAAAATCATTATCTTGTTCCATACCTTGTTTTAAAGAATTATTGGAGACGAAATATTAAACATTTATTAGACTAATAAATAGTAAAATTAGATAAGATTTAGGGCGATAGGTGCTTGAAAGTATAGATAGAGTAGAGAAATTTATTCGAAAAACCTTTAAATGTAGTTATAACATATTTTTTTCTGTTTGGTGGATTAGCCAAAATAGTGGACACAATTAACAATTTTCTTTCATTAAAATCATTTTTTTTATTACCTATTTTTAAATTAAATGATAGAGGTTTCGTGATAAACTATAGGTGGGTAATGCCTACTATAAAAATTACTTTTATAGTAAGCATTACTTGTTTGGAAGGAAAGTGTTAAATATCACAACTATAATACTGTGCTTGCAATTGTTTGAGACAGTTACATTTCAGTTTATTGTTGTGAGGCTTATAGGTCGATTTAATGATTTCACAGACAATTGACTGTGACACTCCGACTGACATATAAATTAGGATGTTAAGTGGTCGTTGACTTTTCGTCTAGCCTTGGGAGAACACATTGGTGTGATTCCTAAGACTCACCAAACTATTGTGTTTGAAGCTAGGATGATTCGTCTTAGCTTTTTTTGTACCCTTTAGAAAGGGAATGTTTTTCTTATGCTATAATAGAGGGACTAAGCGAGACGCCATCTCGTAAATCTTGGAACAGGAGTAAGACTAATGCTTGACTATAGCCAAGAAGAGAAAGAGATTTTTATGTCTGAGGCTCTTAAGGAGGCTCAAAAATCTCTAGATAAAGCAGAAATTCCAATTGGTTGTGTTATTGTTAAGGATAGAGAAATCGTTGGTCGTGGGCATAATGCGCGTGAGGAGCTCAACCAAGCTATTATGCATGCGGAGGTCATGGCCATTCAAGAGGCCAATAGGACAGTGGGCAACTGGCGTTTGTTAGACTGCACCCTTTTTGTGACTATTGAACCCTGTGTCATGTGTAGTGGAGCCATTGGTCTGGCGCGTATTCCCAAAGTTATCTATGGAGCATGTAATCAAAAATTTGGTGGTGCAGGTAGCTTTATGATATCTTAAGAGATGAGCGTCTCAATCATCGCGTAGAAGTTGAGACTGGTGTCATGGAGGCGGACTGTGCTAAGATTATGCAAGACTTTTTCCGCCAGAGCCGCGAACGCAAAAAAGAAGCCAAACGATTGGCTAAATTAGAAGTCGTGCAAGATATGTAAAGACAAAATGCAAGCCAAAAGAGCTTGCATTTTTCAATAGGAGATTAGAGGGAGTCTTGTTTTTTTGAAGGATCTTTAAGTCACTCTTCCTTAGTCTTATGTTTTTCTTGTTCTCTTGTCAAAAGAAAAATAGGCATGAAGAGTATAAGTGTCCAAAAAGCTGACTTCAAATTAGTGTCAATAATTGGTGTTCCTAATCGTTCATGAAAGATTAGGTTGATTAGGAGTATGAGAAATAGGCTACTGATAATTCCAGCTAAAGCGATTTTTACGAGTAAATAGTTGTTCATTTTAGGGAATTGATTAGCAGTAGTACCATTTGTTTGATTTCTTGTAAGCTTCATAAGTTATCATTCTCAAAATCTTGGAGATGTCAGTTGAAGTTAAGTTCTTTTATTAGTGTTTGAGATCGCAGAAAGATTTACCCGCAGCATAGCTTAGATCATAAGTCAGTTTTGCGCCAGCAATTCCTACTGAAATAGCAGCCCAAGGAACTGTACCACCTGATACGATTTCGAGTTCTTGAGTAGTCATTTTCTTACGGTTGTTGATTGTTTCAGTCATTGTTCTTATTGTCCTTTCTTCTTATCGAGCAGTATCCATTCAATAAAGTCAGTTATGTCACTAGCTTTTGGTGCTTTCCTCAAGCTGCGGATTTATTATAAGGTGAAGAGAAATAAAAAAGTAGTGACATTTCTGTTACTATGGCATTGCTAGGGTTTATCAAAGTTTATACTGATGAAAGAAAATAATGAGCTTCGATGAGGGATAATCCTATCTAGTCTTGTCTTAAGTTTCCTACTTGCAATCACTTCGATTTATGGTATAATATTTCTCGGAGCAACATCTGTGCGTGAAGCGGGTCAGGGGAGGAATTCAGCAGCCCTAAGCGATTTCAGGTGTGTGCTCTTTTTTTGTGTCGAGGAGGATTTATGGCCAATTTTAGTGTTTTTAAAAATCAAGAAAGCCTTTTTGCTTGTCCTATTTGTCAGGCTTCAATGCATTTGGACCAGTCTAGCTTGGTTTGTCAGAATAGGCATACCTTTAATATCGCCAAGCAGGGCTTTGTCAATTTTTTGAGACAGAACAAGGGAGATAAACACTATGATATGGCTTCTTTTGAAAATAGGAGTCAGATTCTTGCGGCAGGCTACTATGATTCCATCCTGGAGGTGATTTCCGAGCGTTTGCGTGACCTTCCTAGACATTCGCATGTTCTAGATGTTGCCTGTGGTGAGGGCTATTACAGCCGTCAGTTGGCTTTAGCATTTGACAAAGATTTCATGGCCTTTGATTTGTCTAAGGACTCCATCCTTCTTGCGGCTCGTCAAAATCCTCAGAAAAATGTGGCATGGTTCGTTGGTGATTTGGCTAAACTGCCCTTGCGTGAGCACAGTATAGACCTGATTTTAGATATCTTTTCACCAGCTAATTATCAAGAATTTGGACGACTTTTGACTGATCAGGGGTTGATTTTCAAGGTTATTCCTCATGAAGATCATCTTAAAGAGTTTCGCCAACTATTACCGGAGGTGCATGCTTACTCTAATCAGGATGTTGTGGAACATTTCCAGGAATCCTGTGAACTTTTGGAGCGTGTGACTATTGTCAGGACTTGGTCTATGCCACCAGAACATGTTCAAACATTTGCAGAGATGACACCTCTTTTCTTCCATGTTGATAAGAACGGTTTAAATTTGTCCTCGGTGACGCAATTGACAGTTGCAGGAGAGTTACTGATTGGTCGTATTAAAAATGATAAGTAATCCTAACGGTTGTTGGGATTTTTTTGATGGGAAAATTTCTTGGTTAGTTTGTTTGATTTTCTTAAAAGATATATGATAAAGAATAAGAAATCTTGAGTAATGAGTAAAAAGGCTTTGATGAATAACGTTTATAAGAACTACATTTTTGATTTTTATGGAACCTTGGTTGATATCCTAACCGATGAGAAAGATCCTGCGTTATGGGATAAATTAGCCAACTTTACCAAGCTTATGGGGCGGATTATAAGGGTGAAGGTCTTAGAAAATCTTATGCTAAGCGTGTGGCACTGGCTCGTGAGGAGTTAATAGAGCTTAAAGGAGTTGCGTATCCAGAAGTTGACTTAGCTCACATTTTCAACCAGCTTTATGTAGATGGTCGACCTCAGTCTAGTTGCCTTCATCAGCTAGAGGATTGGGGCCAATTGATAGCTATAGTCTTTCGCGTCTTATCTCGTGTAAGCGCTTGTTAGTTTATCCGCATACCAAGGAGGTTTTGACCTTTCTAAAAGATCAGGGATGCCATCTTTATCTCTTATCTAATGCTCAAGCAGCCTTTACGAACATCGAGATTGACCTAATGGAGTTAAGATCTTGTTTTGATACCATTTATTTGTCTTCTGATGCGGGTATCTGTAAGCCTCAACCAGAATTTTTGAAGCAAGTTCTAGATGACTATGGGTTGAACCATCTGAGACTGTCATGGTGGGAAATGACTTGACGACGGATATTGCTGTAGCTAAAGCGGTTGGAATTGATGGAATCTTATTGAATACTTTCCCTTATTCTCGTCAAGAGCTGGAGACATCCCCAATCAACCAGACCGAATGATTACAGATATAGAGGATCTAAAGACAGTTTTTACATAAAAATACATTCGATTTGGCAAAAGTAAAGACAATTATCAGAATTTTTGGTATAATAATTCCTAACTTTATGTGAATGGAGAATCTCATGACTGCACAAAAAATGTCTGCACAAGAAATTATTGCTTTTATCGGTAATGCAGAAAAGAAAACAAATGTTAAAGTAACTTTTGAAGGGGAATTGGCAACTGCTGTTCCAAGTTCTGTCACTAAGCTTGGTAATGTTCTTTTCGGTGACTGGAAAGATATCGAGCCACTTCTTGCAAATTTGACGGAAAATAAGGATTATGTTGTGGAACAAGATGGCCGCAACTCAGCTGTTCCATTGCTTGATAAGCGTCACCTTAATGCCCGTATCGAGCCAGGTGCCATTATACGTGACCAAGTAACGATTGAAGACAATGCCGTCGTTATGATGGGTGCTGTAATCAATATCGGAGCGGAAATCGGTGCAGGTACTATGATTGATATGGGTGCTATCCTTGGTGGTCGTGCTACTGTTGGTAAAAACAGCCACATTGGTGCGGGTGCAGTCCTTGCTGGCGTGATTGAACCAGCTTCAGCAGAGCCAGTACGTATCGGTGATAACGTGCTTGTTGGTGCTAATGCTGTTGTGATTGAAGGTGTTCAAGTAGGTAACGGTTCAGTCGTTGCCGCTGGCGCTATCGTTACTCAAGATGTCCCTGAAAATGTGGTTGTAGCAGGTGTTCCAGCTCGCATCATCAAGGAAATCGATGAAAAAACACAACAAAAAACAGCACTCGAAGACGCTTTGCGTAACTTGTAATATATTGATAGTAGAGCCCGTAAGGCCTCTATTTCTAGATTCTCTATAAAATAAATATAAATAAAAAGGACAAAAACATGACACTTGATTTAATCAAAATCAGACGAGACCTTCACCAAATTCCCGAAATTGGTTTGGAAGAATTTAAAACGCAAGCTTATCTCTTAGAGCGTATTGCTGAAATGACTGAAGGTAAGGACTTTGTGGAGCAACGTACTTGGCGTACAGGAATCCTTGTTTTTCTTCATGGTTCTGCGCCTGAGAAAACTATTGGTTGGCGTACAGATATTGATGGTCTACCAATTGTAGAGGAAACAGGTCTTGACTTTAAATCTATTCATGAAGGTCGTATGCATGCTTGTGGTCACGATATTCATATGACAACAGCGCTTGGTCTCTTGGACCAGATGCTTCAAGTACAGCCTAAAAATAACATGCTCTTCCTTTTCCAGCCAGCTGAAGAAAATGAAGCTGGTGGTATGCTTATGTATGAGGATGGTGCCTTTGGAGATTGGTTGCCAGATGAGTTCTATGGGCTCCACGTCCGTCCAGATTTTAAGGTAGGAGATATTGCTACAAATACGAATACCCTTTTTGCAGGAACTTGTGAAGTACTCGTTACTTTCAAAGGTAAGGGAGGTCATGCCGCCTTTCCACACGAGGCCAATGACGCTCTTGTAGCAGCTTCTTACTTTATTACACAGGTACAAACTATTGTTAGTCGTAATGTTGATCCTATCCAAGGCGGCGTAGTTACCTTTGGTTCTTTCCATGCAGGAACGACCAACAATGTTATCGCTGAAACAGCAGAGGTCTATGGTACTATTCGTACTCTTACTCAGGAAATGAGTCTCCTCATCCAGAAGCGCGTGCGCCAGATTGCAGAAGGCGTAGCAGCTAGCTTCGGTATGGAAGTGGATATCATGTTGAAACAAGGTGGTTATCTCCCTGTGGAAAATAATCCAGCCTTGGCTAAAGAGTTGATGGCCTTCTTTGATGCTAGTCCAATGGTGAACTTGATTGATTGTTTGCCAGCTATGACGGGCGAGGATTTTGGTTATTTGCTTAGTAAGGTTCCTGGTGTCATGTTCTGGTTGGGGATTGATACGCCATATGCACTTCACCATCCTAAGATGAGTCCAAACGAAGAAGCTCTGGCTTTTGCAGTGAGTGAAATTGGTAAGTTCCTTAAATACAAGGCAGAGGACTAATGATAGTTGATAAAGCTAAAAAAACTACCAAATCTGATTTTTGGTAGCTTTTTTGATATGATAAACCTATGAAAAATAAACTTAGAAAAACGGTCTTGTCTCAGTTGACTTCACAAGAACCTGAGACTAAGGCTGAGATAGATAAAAATCTTTTGGAGAAATTGATTGCCTTACCTGCTTATAAAGATGCCCAGGTGATTGCGACCTATCTGGCTTTTCCGCATGAATATGATACCAGTCTCTTAATCAAGCAGGCCTTAAAGGATGGTAAGCGTCTTTTGATTCCCAAAACCTATAAACAAGGTCAAATGATTTTTGTGGATTACGATCCAGATAATCTTGTTGCAACCTCTTTCGGCTTGATGGAACCTGCCTCTGATTTGGCAGTGGAAAAATCAGAGATTGATTTGATTCATGTGCCGGGAGTAGTTTTCAATGCTGAAGGTTATCGTATTGGTTACGGAGCAGGTTACTATGATCGCTATTTGTCTGATTTTGAGGGGGAGACAGTTAGCACGGTTTATCCCTGTCAGGAAATGGATTTATCCCATATAGCCATGACATCGCCGTTAGGGAGATTATTACATGCAAGTAAATGAATGGAAGAAATACCCTGCAACCTATCTATTGTTGGGGCTCACGACGCTGACTTTTATCTGTCAATATCTTTTAAATAGCTTTCAAGCGACGTCACCTCTTAGTCTCTTTAAGATGGGAGCTATGTTTGGGACCTTCGTTCAATACAATCCCTTAGAACTTTGGCGTCTTATAACACCTATTTTTGTCCATATAGGTGTCGAGCATTTTCTTTTCAATATGCTTACCTTTATTTTATGGGGAGGATGGCTGAACAGATTTTTGGTACTCTACGTTTTCTAGGGCTTTATTTACTAGCTGGTGTTATGGGAAACGCCTTTACCTTGTTTTTTACACCTAATGTTATTGCAGCTGGTGCTTCGACCTCCTTGTTTGGCCTATTTGCGGCTATTGTGATTCTTGGTTATTATAGTCACAGTCCCTTACTCAATCAGTTGGGCCGTAATTATTTGGCTTTGATTGTTATTAACTTAATCTTCAACTATTACACCTAGTGTTGGTATTACTGAA
>ENA-OQBT01000125-OQBT01000125.1-human-gut-metagenome-genome-assembly--contig:-NODE-125-length-52866-cov-7.892281_pt1 | contig 52866 bp, 62 predicted proteins | sample MGYA00242749_ERZ504557 | MGnify/ENA primary metagenome ERZ504557 (study PRJEB26092, sample SAMD00036243) | human gut metagenome | host: Homo sapiens | study: EMG produced TPA metagenomics assembly of...
GTCAGATGAAAATCTACCAATCCTTTCAGCAGCTGGCACCTTTCAAGGCAGGACTCGTGGGGATGCAAGTTACTACACTGACATTCCAGCAGGTCCATTTAGCCATTAAGAATGTCGCAGACTCTACCTCTATGATAATGTCACTGCCCTTCTCAAGGTGACTGGTGCGCAGATTAAAGAATGGTTGGAAATGTCTGCAGGACAGTTCAATCAAATTGACCCTAACAGCAAAGAACCCCAACAACTCATTAACAGTAGCTATCGCTCATATAATTACGATGTGATTGATGGGTTGACTTACAAGTTCGATTTAACGCAACCTAACAAGTATGACCATGAAGGTAAGTTGGTTAACCCAGATGCCAGTCGTGTCCGTGATTTAGCTTATCAAGGTCAACCAATTGATTTGAATCAAACCTTCCTTGTCGTAACCAATAACTACCGTGCGACTGGTAATTTCCCTGGTGTTAAGGATGCCGTAGAAAAACGTCTTCTCAATCTTGAAAATCGTCAGGCCATCATTGACTATATTGTCAGTGAGAAAACGATTAATCCGAGTGCCGATGGGAATTGGAGTTTCCTTCCAAACATTGCAAATGCGGATATCCGTTTTGCTCATCGGACAATGCACGTGCCCACCTTGCTAATCAGGATGCTATTAGTTATGTAGGGGCATCAACACAGGCAGGATTTGCGGAGTACCGTTTGATTGTTAAGGAAAAAGCAAATCAAGTCGAGGATAATGGCTAATAAAGAATCTGAGAAGTTATCAAAAGATGCTGAGACAGTGGATCAAACTAAGCGCGTGACACCAAAGGTTATCGAAGGGTCTAGCTTGGTTAAACCAGCTACAGCTATTCAGTTGTCAAATTCTCAGGTAATCATCTTGCCTCAAGCTCAAATCCAAGAAACTCAAGTTTCAAGTTCTGCTGAGACTTTGCCAAATACAGGTTCGGATGAATCCATGTCAGCAACTTTAGCTGGTCTGGTTCTTGTGACCTTGGCTGGTTTCTTTGGAATCAAGAAATACGAAAAAAATTAAGCAAGAGAAAAAGCCCATGTCAGGGCTTTTTTGCTCTAGTTTTACAGTTGGATAAAGTTCTTTTGTGCTTCTAGGATAATAGGTGCTAGACGCTCAATATCGGACTGTGTACCACGTAGTTCAAAGTCTCCCAACATTGGGAAGCCAAAACGCTGGCTGTACTGTTTAGCAGTTAGGCAGTATTGGTTATTGAAGTTGCGGTTCCCAGAACCGATGATACCAAAGCAACGTTTGTGGTTGTCATGGGATGCGATAAAGTCTCCCAGTGGATTGGTTAAGATTTCAACATCTCCATTGTCAACACCATTCCCACCTTCAAGGTAGGTTGGTAAGAGTGCAACAAACGGTTCATCCACTTGGAAGGTTTCATGATTAAGCTCTTTAATATTGATTTGGCGGCAATTAATCCCATGATTTAGGGAGAGATAATCAGATATACGTTTGACAAAGCTTTGGGTGTTACCGCTCAGGCTAATATACACGAGGGTGAGTTGAGACATGAGTGTCCTCTTTCTATCTATATCTTGTGTTTATTCAATCATTCTAACACAAGATGTTGTGTTTTTCAAGTTGACTCCTCCCAGTTAATAATTGCTTATCTAGCTCTTTTTCTTTACTTACAAAAGTGATAAAATAAAGCTTAATTAAAAGAAGCGAAGGAAGAAATCATGGCTAAAGATAAAAATGTAACAGGAGAAGAAATTTTAGATGTTTGCTCGGCCTATATGTCAGCAGATGATTTGAAATTAGTCGAAAAGGCCTGGCATTATGCGACGGATGCTCATAGTGAGCAATTTCGTCAGTCAGGAGAACCTTATATAATCCACCCTATTCAAGTGGCAGGTATTTTGGCAGATCTCCATCTTGATGCAGTAACAGTGGCCTGTGGTTTCTTGCATGATGTCGTTGAAGACACGGAAAAGATGCTAGATGATTTAGAAGCGGATTTTGGTACGGATGTACGCAATATTGTAGACGGTGTTACCAAGCTTGGTAAGGTTGAATATAAGTCTCACGAGGAGCAGTTGGCTGAAAATCACCGTAAGATGCTTATGGCCATGTCTAAGGATATCCGAGTAATCTTGGTTAAGTTGGCAGACCGTTTGCACAATATGCGTACTCTCAAGCATCTTCGTAAGGATAAGCAGGAGCGCATTTCTCGTGAAACGATGGAAATTTACGCTCCTTTGGCCCACCGTTTGGGTATCAGCCGTATCAAATGGGAATTGGAAGACACGGCTTTCCGTTACCTTAACGAGGTAGAATTTTATAAGATTTCCCACATGATGAAGGAAAAACGCCGCGAGCGTGAGGCACTTGTGGACGAGATTGTCGATAAAATTAAGACATATACAGCTGAACAAGGGCTTGTCGGTGATGTTTATGGCCGTCCAAAACACATCTACTCTATTTTTCGTAAGATGCGTGACAAGAAGAAACGCTTTGATCAGATTTATGATTTGATTGCTATTCGTTGTGTCATGGAGACGCATAGTGACGTTTATGCTATGTTGGGATACATCCACGAGCTCTGGCGTCCTATGCCTGGACGTTTCAAAGACTATATTGCCAATCCTAAATCCAATGGTTATCAGTCTATCCATACGACGGTTTATGGTCCCAAAGGCCTATTGAAATCCAAATCCGTACTAAGGAGATGCACCAAGTTGCCGAATACGGGGTTGCAGCTCACTGGGCTTACAAGAAAGGTATCAAGGGCAAGGTCGATTCGAAAGAGTCTGCTTTGGGAATGAATTGGATTAAAGATCTTGTGGAACTTCAAGATGCCTCAAACGGGGATGCTAAGGGATTTGTTGACTCTGTAAAAGAGGATATCTTCTCAGAGCGAATTTATGTCTTTACACCAAAAGGTGATGTTCAGGAATTGCCTAAAGATTCAGGTCCTATTGACTTTGCCTATGCCATCCATACCCAAGTCGCGAGAAAGCACAGGTGCCAAGGTTAATGGTCGTATGGTGCCTCTGACTGCCAAACTCAAGACGGGTGATGTGGTTGAGATTGTTACCAATGCTCATTCCTTTGGTCCTAGTCGTGACTGGATTAAGATGGTCAAAACGACTAAGGCCAGAAATAAAATTCGTCAATTCTTTAAGAATCAAGACAAGGAAGCTTCAATCACCAAGGGTCGTGAGCTTTTGATAGCCTATTTCCAAGAGCATGGCTATATTGCCAACAAGTACCTAGACAAGAAACATATAGAGGAGATCCTTCCTCGTATGAGTGTGCGTAGTGAGGAAGCTCTCTATGCTGCTGTTGGTTTTGGTGAAATTAGTGCCGCTGCGGTTTTCAATCGTCTGACAGAAAAAGAACGCCGTGAGGAAGAGCGTGCTAAGGCAAAAGCTGAAGCTGAAGAACTGATGAATGGTGGCGAGGTCAAGACTGAGAAGAAAGATGTTCTCAAGGTTAAAAGTGAAAATGGAGTTATCATTCAAGGTGCCTCAGGTCTCCTTATGCGTATCGCTAAGTGTTGTAACCCAGTACCTGGAGATGAGATTGAAGGTTATATCACTAAGGGACGTGGAATAGCTATTCATCGCTCAGATTGTAATAATATCAAGAATCAAGAAGGTTATGAGCAACGTTTAATTGAAGTTGAGTGGGATGAACGCAATACCAATAAATCTTACTTAGCTGAGATTGATATCTATGGCCTAAATCGTTCGGGTCTTTTGAACGATGTTCTTCAAATCTTGTCAAATACAACCAAGAGCATTGCTTCGGTTAATGCACAACCAACTAAGGATATGAAGTTTGCCAATATTCACGTTAGCTTTGAAATTGCTAATCTTATTGAATTGACTGGCCTTGTGGATAAGATTAAAATTATTCCAGATGTTTATAGTGTTAAACGTACTAATGGTTAAGGAGTTGCTGCTATGAAGATTGTGATTCAGCGTGTGCAAAGTGCTTCTGTAGCTATTGAGGATAGTACGGTCGGTACTATTAAGCAAGGGCTTTTGCTCTTGGTTGGAGTTGGCCCAGAAGACACTAAAGAGGATCTTGACTATGCGGTTCGTAAGATTATCAATATGCGCATTTTTTCAGATGAAGATGGCAAGATGAATCTCTCTGTTAAGGATATTGGTGGTCAGATTTTATCGATTTCTCAGTTTACGCTTTTTGCAGATACGAAAAAAGGGAATCGACCGGCATTTACGGGAGCTGCAAAGCCTGACATGGCCAGCCAGTTCTATGACGATTTCAACCAATCCTTGTCAAGTTATGTTCCTGTAGAAAGAGGACGCTTTGGTGCAGATATGCAGGTTAGTCTGGTCAATGATGGCCCTGTTACTGTCATCTTGGATACTAAAAATAGATAAACAAATCATTTCTCACTTTGCATGGGAGATGTTTTTTATTCTCATCAAATTTAGGATTTTAGGAGCTGAAATGTCATCATTTACTGTTTATTTTTATCATTCTAGATAGAATTAGATAACTGGATATCTAATTTCTGAAAAAAACTGACTATTCAAGATGAAAAAATTACCGTTTATGATGATTTCTGGAAATTCCCTTGTTTTACAAAAAATAACTCGAGTTTACAGCATGCAAATACAAATAGTAATAATTTGAAACGCTGAGGTGATTTAAACTTTTTTAGAGGGATAGTAGATATGTTAAAGAAAGTAGCGTCAACTAAATTATTATCAGGGTTGTTTGTAGCCGGTGGTATCCTAGGGATGAATCAAGCTGCCAAGCAGGTAACGTGTCAATTCAGAAGTAATAAAACCAGTTATTAGTTATTCCAGGTCGTATGCAGATTGCCTACGGTGATTTGAAAGCACGTATTGATATGGTACGCAACAAAACTGAATCACTTATCGTTGGTGCTTACATGGGGGAATCGGGGATTGACTATACTGTTCTTGCTGGAAAAGCAACTAACAGTGTTGGTAAAAATGTTTTTGCGAGCAAGCCATTACAAGCCGACGCGGCTTTTCTGGTAGATGCGACAGTAGTTGCAGCTGGTGGTTATCACATGTCCATTGCAGCTCTTAACGTCTTTCAAAGTTGCCTATTACCAAACTCCATACCTTAGTGTAGCTAAGTATACTATTCGTAAGCTTTACAACCACCAACAGTTTATCACTGCTTATGAAAATCTTCTCCGCAGTGAGGGTGTGACTAACAGTAATCGGTCTGTATCTACTAAGAATATTACTGGTGAAATCCTTTCTAAGGATGCTCTAGGTGTGACAGGTGATAAAGTTTGGATATTTGTCAAGTCTGGGAAAGGCTTATCAACTGTTCAAATGATTAACATGATCGGCATCAATGCGAGCTGGCATAATGAAGAGGGTGATGTGGACAATAAAACACCGTATGCTCAAGAAAATCTCACAGTTCGTCTTAGCCTATCAGGAAAAACAGCTCAAGAGGCTGTTAAAATTGCAGATCAACTCTATATGATGTCACCAGATGATTGGGCAACTTTCGATTATGAGAAAGGCACAAGCAAGGCTTGAAACAGATGAAAATGATTAACCGGTACTTGTCATTTGAGTTCCTAAACTAACTCTTTGGAACATGCTTTAGTATACAAAGATTCAGAGGCTACAACAGATGTGAAACCATCTATGGAATCTCCTAAATTAGATGAGACATTTAAAGCATCACCATTAGTTGACGAGCTAGTAAATTCAGTAGCTGCTCCGGTAGCAATAGCTGTATCAGAGATCTTGCATGCTAAGAAAGGTGATAACTCAGCGTCTAATACGGATCAAGGTTCAGTAGTATCAGATTCAATCAATATTTTAATTTCGGAGGCCGCAAGTATATCTGTTTCAGTCGCCTTGTCAGAAGTGTCAGAAAGTACAACAGCATCATTAGAAGCGTCAACTTCAGAATCAGAAGTAGTTGAAGAACCAGCAGTTTATTTGACAGAATCAGAGAGCCAGGCAAGCACTTCAGAGGAAATGATCTTTGAAGGAGTACCAGAAAACATCAATAGTTGGAATCGTCTTTCTGAAACTCCACGGGTCTCAGAATTTTTACTAAGTACTTTTAAAACAGTCACAGAAGTAGCATCACTCTTTAGTAATTATGAAAGATATTCAGAAACAGCTAGCTCGGAATCTCACTCTATGGTAGTAGCTACTTCAGAGGTTTCTATCGAAAAATTAGCAGTACTATCTTGAGAGATACGGAGGGTGGCTTGTATGATGCAACAACAATCAGAAATATTGTTGAGATGATTGACAGCATCACAATGGATGTCAGTTATATGTGTAGCAGTCGTCAAGACCTTGTCAATACACCTTCGTCAGAGAACACCTACAATGGTAGTTAAGATCTTAACCTTGCCAGTAGGATAAAGATGCAAGCAGATGATAAAAGATCAACTAAAAATCTTAAGGCTACATTGATAAAACAGCAAAATCTCATAAGTGGGGAGAACGTGTTGTTGCTATACTTAAAACTATAGTCCTAGCAGAGGTGACAGTTCTTCGTAATTTCTTGATGTCAAAAAAGAATAAATAATAGGTAAAACTCTTTGTATGAACAAGGAGTTTTCTTTTGATAGATTGCTATTTTTCTGAAAATTGTGATACAATAGAAATAGTTTGAATTTTGTGTCAAAGGAGAGCCAATGATTACTGCAAATGATATCGTAAAGGCTAATGAAGTCTTAAAAAACGTGGTGGAGCGTACCCCACTAGATTTTGATCGCTACTTATCTGAAAAATATGGAGCGACTATTTATATTAAAAAAGAAAATATGCAAAAGGTACGTTCCTTTAAATTACGTGGTGCCTACTATGCGATCCATCAGTTAAGTGATGAAGACAAGGAACATGGTGTGGTCTGTGCATCAGCCGGAAACCATGCCCAAGGTGTTGCTTATACTTGTAATGAAATGAAGATTCCTGCAACTATCTTTATGCCAGTAACAACCCCTCTCCAAAAAATTGGTCAAGTACGTTTCTTTGGTGGCAAGTTTGTAACAATTAAATTGGTTGGAGATACCTTTGATGAATCTGCTAAAGCGGCACAAGAGTATACGAAGTCGGAAGGGATGACTTTTATTGATCCATTCGATGATTATAATGTCCAAGCGGGTCAAGGAACTGTTGCTTATGAAATTTATGAGCAAGCTCAAGAGGAAGGTGTTTCCTTTGATAGTATCTTAGTGCCGGTAGGTGGGGGTGGACTCATCTCTGGTGTGGCTACCTATATCAAGGATGTGGCACCCTCTATAGAGGTTGTAGGTGTTGAGGCTAGTGGTGCTCGTAGTATGCGTGCAGCCTTTGACCATGGTTATCCTGTAAAACTTGAAAAGATTGATAAGTTTGCAGATGGGATTGCTGTCCAAAAGGTAGGTGCAAAAACTTACGAAGTTGCTCGTAAATATGTAGATCGTCTCTTGGGAGTTGATGAAGGATTAATCTCAGAAACCTTAATTGATATGTACTCGAAGGTTGGTACTATCGCAGAACCTGCAGGGGCAGCATCAGTTGCGGCACTTGAAGTGATTAAAGATGAAATTAAAGGAAAAACTATCGTTTGCATCATTTCAGGCGGTAATAATGATATCAACCGTATGCCAGAGATGGAAGAACGTGCCTTATCTATGATGGGATCAAGCACTATTTTGTGGTTAATTTCCCACAACGTCCAGGAGCCCTTCGTGAGTTTGTAAATGATATCTTAGGGCCAAATGATGACATTACTCGTTTTGAGTACATCAAACGTGCCAATAAAGGGAAAGGTCCAGTTCTCATTGGTATAGCTCTTAGTGATAAGAATGATTATGATGGTCTTCTTGAGCGTCTTTCTGAATTTGATCCAAGTTACATTAATCTTAACGGAAATGAAACACTTTACAACATGCTTGTCTGAGGACGGGTTCATATAATGAAAAAAGAACTGATATTAGTCAGTTCTTTTCTATGTGTAAACTAGCGATGAAATACTTTGAAGAATCCATCATAATCTAGAAAGACTTAAGGAGGATCATTTCTTCAATCTAAATCCCCAGTATCTCTACTGAGGATTCTCATTATTCGATAATCAAGAGTCCATCCTTGATAGTAAATGGATTGTCTTTATTGATACGGTCGTAGAACATGATACCGTTAGTATGGTCGATTTCATGTTGAACAACGATTGAGTCGTAACCACGGAGTTTAATACGTTTCTTTTCACCCTCTTTGTTGAAGTATTCAATAGTAACACGAGCATGGCGAACGACATATCCAGGAACGTCGCGATCGACTGAAAGGCATCCTTCACCGTTACCTAGAGCAGCCTCCTGAACAGAATGGGCAACTACTTTAGGATTATACATGATTTCTTGAAGGCTATAAGCTTCTTTAGGTGGATTCCCCTTAGCGTCTTCAGGATTTGGAACGAGAACAGCAATAATGCGTTTTGAAATATCTAATTGTGGTGCTGCAAGACCAACACCTCCTCGAAGTCCCATTTTTTCAGCGATAACAGGGTCCTGTGAATTACGAAGAAACTGCATCATTTTTTCACCAAGGATAATATCTTCATCTGAAAGTGGTAGGGTTACGTCTTCAGCGACAGCACGCAAGGTTGGGTTGCCTTCGCGTATGATATCGTTCATATCAATCATGTGGCTGGCGCGGATAATTTTGGTTTGAGCATCCATTTGTATACCTCTATTTTATTTGATTTACTTGTTTATAACTATAGCACAAAAGGGTTGAAAATTAAACCATCAAGGGCTAAAATAGCGTTTTTTTTAATCGATGAAAGCCAAGGTTTCCAAGCTATCTCTCTGTAAAATGCGATAGGTTTTAAAAGCTTTCTTCTCAATGATTCCTTGGTCGATAAATTGTTTGATGACTCGCTGTACATGTCGATAGCTAGTCCCAAAACTAGAAGATAAAATGGATGGTGATAACTGAAAGATATCTTGTTCCTCAATATTCAAAATATAAGTAGCTAGACGCTCTTTGACAAAGTAGCTGGCATTCGTTGAGGCAGTAATGCCCTGTCTATGCAGAGCCATTGCTAGGTTACGCCCAATATGATAGAGAAAAATAGGGTCTTTGAGGAGTGCTTCTTTATTATTTAATGGGAGCTGGGCTGCTTGAACTTCTTCTAAAGCAATGACTGAAGAACCCGCTAATTGATTGGTCATGAGTTCAACGTCTCCCAGTAGCTGTGGTTGTTGAGGCATTTCTAGGATGTGTTCTTTACCATTGGATAGGGAGCGAACAATTTTTACCCTACCTGATAAAATGTAGGTTAACTCAGTGATATCCTGTCCCTGAATGCAAATGTAATTGCCTTTTTGAAAGGTGACTTTCTGTAATTGGCTGAGATAGGGGGCTGAGAAGACTTGTTCAAGTTGAGGGTGAATAGTGTGGTGACGCATACATCTCCTTTTTAGGACTTAGGTCCTATTTTTTTAGCTCTTCTTAGATTATAATGAAAAAATAACTATCAGACAAGTAAAGAAAGGATGCTCTTATCCCTATATTATGATTATGACAAAGATTTTAGAAAAAATGAGCCTACTCGGGCTATCTTTGCTTTTGATTTCGGCCTTCTCGATTTCAACCGCTCTACCACCTATGTTGGACTACTATAGTCCAACATATAATGCTTCTCAAGTCGAGCTTTTGGTGTCTGTCCCTTCTTTTTCCGTAGTGGCTATGCTCTTACTTAATCCTTTTGTTGACAAATGGTTAAATGACAGGCAATTGATTATGACAGGTTTAATTTTACTAAGTAGTGCTGGAATTTTTCCTTTCTTTGTACAATGGTATCCACTTGTTTTACTGTCTCGTCTTGTTTTTGGAATGGGTATCGGTTTCATCAATGCCAAGGCTATTTCTATCATTAGTCAGCGTTACCAAGGCAAAGAGAGGATTCAGATGCTTGGAATTAGAGGTTCCGTGGAATTGATTGGTGGGGCATCGTGTTCCCTTTTGGTTGGACAATTACTGAAAATTCATTGGACACTTGCTTTTCTTATCTACGGTTTTGGTTTTATCATCCTAGCCATGTACCTTCTCTTTGTACCACCGATGGAGCAGATAGAGAAGAAAGAGATACAAAAAAGTAAACAAGGTTTGAATAAAAAAGATTTTGCTATGATTTTAGGCATGGCCCTCTTGTCAGGTTTTGTGATTTGCATTAATTCATCGATTAGTTTGCGCGTGCCTCTTTTTCAAGTTGATGGTAAGACCATTGTAGGTGGGGAATCAGCTCTGGTACTTAGTTTGGAGCAGGGAATTGGGATTGCAGCTGGACTTAGCTTTGCTTCATTGCTAGCTCACATTAAGAACCGTCTCTTGCCGATGGCCCTGCTTTGCCTATCTATCTGTCTATTTGGAATAGCTCTGGCTAACAACTTGCTGACATTGATTTTGTCTTCTGTTGGTGTTGGTTTCTTTTACAGTATTATTTTGACCTTTATCTTTCATCGTCTTTCTGAATGTATTGCTAGAAATTTGCTGAATAAGGCGACGGCTTATGTTCTCTTAGGATGCAACCTAGGCTCAGCCGTATCCCCTTATGTTTTGAAATTGCTGGCACTGGTCTCTTCAAGTTTTAGTTGGATTTTCCTAGCTTATGCTATAGTTAGTTTTCTACTTTTCTTAGGCTTCCTTCTGAATTCAAGAATGGTCAAAAAACCCTAAGTTAGAAAGTCTCAAACAGTGAATTTGACGATTGACAAAGATTAGTAGATAAGCTAGAATAGAGAGGTCGTAAAGACAAACCAACTCTTTCTTGGTTTTAGGAGAGCCAATCCTAGACTCGGATGGAGCAAAAAAAGGAGAAAAAACATGGCAATCTCAAAAGAGAAAAAAAATGAAATCATTGCACAATACGCACGTCACGAAGGTGACACTGGTTCAGTAGAGGTTCAAGTTGCTGTCCTTACTTGGGAAATCAACCACCTTAACGACCATATCAAACAACACAAAAAAGACCACGCTACTTACCGTGGTTTGATGAAAAAAATCGGTCACCGTCGTAACTTGTTGGCATACCTTCGTCGCAAAGACGTTAACCGTTACCGTGAGTTGATCAGCTCACTTGGACTTCGTCGTTAATTCAAGATAGCTTTGTATCTTGAATGAACGAAATTGAAACTGCTCCATGATGGAGCAGTTTTTATTTTTGATTAGGATTTTAGCCCAAGTTCAAAACAGCTAGCTGGATTCAGAAAGCTATTATTTTGTCTTTTATTCCGAACCTATAAGACGTCCTCGTTTAATTTTTTTGTATTCATCTAAAAAAGTGCCCTAACGGAACCTCCAGATTTAAGTTCTGGAGGCTTTTCTATGTTAAAATTTTTTTGATTAATGTTTGAAACTGAGGGAGTTGATGAATTGCAGTCCCGACAAGGAGACCTAACATATTTAAGACGATATCTCCTAAATCAAATATTCCAAGATGTCCAAAGTATTGGATGGATTCGACGGAGAAAAGGGCGATGAGACAGAGTAGGAGATTACTCATTCGGGAAGAAAAGAGGAGTCCTAGGGGGATGAACATTAATAGGTTCATGATGGGAACAAAGTGGCTGCCCCAGTGTAGTTCCTGAGCGAAGGAAAGAGGATTAAGGGATATCCCTTGGATGCCGATGTTTTTCAAGAAAAGTAGGTAAAAGAGAGAAAGAAAATAAATGAAGTAAAGTAGGAGAAGTGTTTGTTTTTTTATTTTCCTAGTGAGAAGGAGTTTCAAAAAAGCGTAGACGAAGTACCCTAATAAAATAATAATGACTAGGTTTAGGAAAACTTGGAAGTAGGGACCGTAATGGGCGATATAATGAACATATTGTTCCAGATGTCCTCTGTAAAACCAGTAAGACAAGCCAAGTGAGATGATTCTTAGTAGGATGTTACTCAATACTTTTTCCACTTTTCCCTTCCTTTTGCATATGATGAGTACACATTATATCAAAAAAATGTTTAAAGAAAGTTAAGAAACTGTAACGAAGATTTTATAGAATAGGTGGGTAGGGCAAAATCAAAGGCTAAAAAGGGACTTTGAAACAGCAATTCTACTTTTGACTAACAATTTTTATAAGCAGGCTATGAAACCTTATAAAATAATTAAATTTTAAAAAATTAGAAGATAATATCCTGCCTTAATACTGTTAAAATATTATTGTATAGTAGTGATTTTTAATAAAAAAAGTAGTTCGTCTTATGAATAAAAAGGGTTTTGACGACAGCTGGAATTGCAGCACTTGCAGTTTCTGCTTCAGTTGCTAAAGCTGATGAGGTAACGACAAATGATCAAGTCTTAACAACAGCATCAGTATTATAGACAGCTACACAAGCTATCCCAACTCAATCACAAGTAGAAACGGCTAGGGAACAAGCAATGCTGTAAGTCAATCGGTATCGCATCAAGAGTTAGTAGTCGCTGATCACGAAGAGACTATCAATCATGCTAAAGCAAACTTAGCGACTGCAGATGCTAACTTGCAAAAGGCACAAACAGCAGCCGATGAAGCAAGTCTAGAAGCTATGGCTGTAGCTCAAGGTCAAGTATCCATCGCTGAAAATGAAGCTAACGAAGCTAAGACAGCAGTAGCGACCGCTAAATCAGCAGAAAAAACTTCCAAAGATGTAGCAGACAAATTTATAATGTAGATGGTAAAGTTGTCGCTCTCACAACACAAGAAAAAGCCACTCAAACAAACGCTGAAAAACAAGTACCTGTTCAAGAAGTATACAGCTTGCCAGAAACATGTGAGGTAACTGTAGTAGGACTTGCCTTTTTAGGTCTTTTTATGACACTATTGGCCTTTCTTGGTTTTGTCGACAGACATACACGTCGTAACTAAGCAAATAGAGACAAAAAATGGCAGTTGCCGTTTCTTATATCAGAGAATCTAAAAAAGTTAAGGCCGAAACCTTAACTTTTTCGTTTTTAACCCAAGAAACGTTTGAGGAATTCCTTGGTACGTTCTTCTTTAGGATTTTCAAAGATTTGTTCTGGGCTACCTTGTTCAGCGATTACCCCTTTATCCATGAAGATGACACGGTCTGAAACATCGCGTGCGAACTCCATTTCATGGGTAACGATAATCATGGTCAACCCGGTTCCAGATAGCTCCTGCATGGTCTTGAGTACTTCCCCTACCATTTCTGGGTCAAGGGCTGAAGTTGGCTCGTCAAAGAGGATGGCTTCTGGGTCAACAGAGAGGGCACGAGCAATCGCCACACGTTGTTTTTGGCCCCCTGAAAGTTGTTTTGGTTTAGCTTTCCAGTATTGTTCCCCCATACCAACTTTCTCTAAGTTAGCTTTGGCGATACTCTCGGCTTCTTTACGGTCACGTTTGAGAACAGTTGTTTGAGCTACGATAGCATTTTCCAAGACATTAAGGTTTTCAAAGAGGTTGAAGGATTGGAACACCATACCGAGTCTCTCACGATAGGTAGTGAGATCATAACCTTTTTCAAGGACGTTATCCCCATGATAGAGGATTTCACCACCTGAAGGTGATTCGAGTAGGTTAATAGAGCGAAGGAAGGTTGATTTTCCTGAACCTGAAGAACCAATAATTGAGATAACCTCCCCCTTTTTGACACTGAGGGAGATATCTTTGAGAACTTCGTTTTTTCCGTATGATTTTTTGAGGTTTTTGATTTCTAAAATCGTCTCAGTCATTAGTGAACCCCTCCTCCTTGTGTGTAAGTATCTTGATCCAAACGGCGTTCTACATAACGCAAGATGCGAGTTACTGTGAAAGTAAGAACAAAGTAGATCGCTGCGATAACAAAGAACGTTTGGAAGTATTGGTAAGTTTGGGTTGCAACAGTGTTCCCTGCGAAGTAAAGTTCCACAACAGAGATAACATTCAACACAGAGGTATCTTTAATATTAATGACGAACTCATTACCGGTGGCTGGCAAGATGTTACGGATAACCTGTGGAAGAACAATCTTGCGCATGGTTTGACCGTGGGAAAAACCAAGAGCAGTAGCAGCTTCGAATTGCCCCTTATCAACAGCGAAGATACCACCACGAACAATTTCACTCATGTAGCTCCGGTGTTAATAGAAACAATGAATATAGCTGCCAGTGTACGGTCAATATTGATGCCAAAAGCTTGGGCAGTACCGTAATAGATAACCATAGATTGTACAATCATTGGTGTACCACGGAAAACTTCGATATAAACGTTAAGAAACCAACCGAAGATTTTTTGGAGCAAGGCTACAAATTTATTAGCAGCCTTAGGAGCTGTACGGTAAACACCAATCATAAGACCGATAAAAGTTCCGACAACAGTACCGATAATGGAGATAAGAAGTGTTATTGCTGTACCACGCAAGAATTGTGGCCAGTTTTTAGCAATAATAGTAGTCACTTGGCTAAAGAAGTTTCCTTTTTTAGCTTCATCAGTCTTATCTGCAGGTTGAATGTCAATGATGTGATCCATCAGTTTGACACGCTTTTCTTGGCTGATACCAGCAAGAACCTTATTGACTTGTTCCGTTTGCTGGCTGTCTCCTTTACGAAGACCGACAGCCAAGGAAACATCATCGTCTGAGACCTGGAAGCCGCCATCTTTAAGCGAAATCATCTTATATTTTGAGCTAGCTTTTTCAGCAGTGCGTGCTTCTGGTCGCTCTGAGACATAACCATCGATGATACCAGATGCAAGGGCTTGCCGCATCGCACCGAAGTCCCCCATGGCAGTTTGTTTGTTCACATTTGGAATCTGATCAATCAAGTTGTAGAGGTAAACTCCTTGTTGACCTGTGATTTTAGCATCCTTGAAATCCTTGACGCTCTTAGCCTTGGCGTAATCGCCATCAGAGCTAACAACCATAACAGGTTCACTACGGTAGTAGCTATCTGAAAAGTCGATTTCTTGACGACGTTCAGCTGTTGGACTCATACCTGCGATAATCATATCAATCTTGCCAGAAGTGAGGGCAGGAATCAAACCTGTCCAAGCTGTTTTGACCACCAAGGGTTTCTTACCTTGGGCTTCAGCGATTTTTTTAGCGATTTGCACGTCATAACCGTTGGCATACTGTTTAGTACCTTCGATTGGAATGGCTCCGTTTGAGTTATCATCCTGTGTCCAGTTGAAAGGTGCATAGGCAGCTTCCATACCAACACGGAGATACTCGTCTGCTTGAGCGCTTGATACTCCGCCAAAAACGAGGAGGAGAGCCGCAAAGCAGGCTACAATAATTTTTTTCATTGAAACAATGTCTCCTATAAAAATGTCATTCCTTACTATTTTACAGGAAATTGAGACTGATGACAATAAGGTGATGCTAGAAAAAACTGTATATCAGGATTGTCTTTAAATACAGTTGCTAATTTGATATAATGGGGAGTATGATTTGGAGTCTTATTCACTATTGATGTGATAAGTCTAACATTTAAAAACGGAGATAATAATGCAAACGGCACAGTATATTATTGAATTACTAAAGGCAGTCTTTCTTGGGATTGTCGAAGGGATAACTGAGTGGTTACCCATCTCATCAACAGGTCATTTGATCTTGGTTAATGAATTCTTGAACTTAAGACAAAGTAAAGATTTCATTGATATGTTTAATATCGTTATCCAGCTTGGGGCTATTTTAGCAGTTATGGTCATTTACTTTAAACGTTTGAATCCCTTTCAACCTGGTAAAACAGCACGTGAAGTGCAGTTGACTTGGCAACTTTGGCTCAAGGTGGTCATTGCTTGTATTCCCTCAGCCTTCTTTGGTCTTCTTTTAGATGATTGGATGGAGGCCCACCTCAGTAATTTCTTTGTAGTAGCTATCATGTTGGTGGTCTACGGGATTGCCTTTATTTGGATTGAGGACCGCAATCGACGTGTAGATCCTAAGGTAACGGACTTGGCACGTATGTCTTACAAGACCGCTTTCTATATTGGTCTTTTCCAAGTCTTGAGTATCATTCCAGGGACTAGTCGTTCAGGTGCTACTATTCTTGGGGGAATCATCGTTGGTACTAGTCGTAGCGTAGCAGCTGACTTTACCTTCTTCCTTGCTATTCCAACGATGTTTGGTTATAGTGGGCTTAAGGCAGTTAAGTATTTTATTGATGGGAACACCTTGACTGGTGGACAAGCGGCCATTCTATTGGTAGCTAGTGTGACAGCCTTTCTTGTCAGCCTATTTGTGATTCGCTTCTTGATGAACTATATTAAGAAACACGATTTCACTGTTTTTGGAAAATACCGTATCGTACTCGGTATCATTGTGCTTTTCTATGGAGCTGTCAAACTTATTTTTGGATAAAAAATTGAAAGGATTTCGATTGAAGTCCTTTTTATCTGGTTTAGAGATTAGTTATTGAGAAGTTTTCCAAAGATAAGATAAGCTAGTGTCTAAAGAACTAGTCCGCAAGTTAGGAAACCGGAAAGGATTTTCAATAAGTCTACAATCATTATGCAAGGGATGCCATCCGGAAAAACAGAGGATTGGAAGGATGGTAACATACAAGATCGAGAAGTGGAGGAGTGATTGTTGTCTGAATGTCAAATGATTATCGTCGTAAATGGGTGCAGTTGCCAGTATAGTGGCAAGGATTAATCCTGTAAGAAAGGTAGATTTGTTTACTTGATAAGGTTTTCCTGACAAGTAGAGAAAGAGCGTCAAAAAACTCGTTATTCTTACAGTATTGCTAGTTCGAAGTCATCCTTTTTTATAGGCAGTCATGGTTGTTACCTACAACTATATATCCACTTTTATTTTACTCTTTTCTAGGATAGCTGACAGCTATAAATAGGAAAATTCAAGTCTTTGCTAGTATTAGAGAATTTTAAAAAAAGCTTCCTAAAATAAGATCTAAACTTGTTCAGAAATTGATATCTCTTTGTTTTTCTAGTATAATGAAATAACTACTCGTGCGAGGTTTTTACATATGGAAATGAAACAAATAAGCGAGACAACTCTAAAAATCATGATTACCATGGAAGATCTTGAAGAACATGGTATGGAGCTGAAAGATTTCTTGATTCCCCAGGAAAAAACAGAGGAATTTTTCTATACTGTCATGGATGAGTTGGACTTGCCTGATAACTTTAAAAATAGTGGGATGTTGAGCTTCCGTGTCACGCCACGAAAGGATCGTGTGGATGTTTTTGTGACTAAATCAGATCTTAAGGAAGACCTTGATTTCAATGATTTGTCAGATATGGAAGACTATTCAGGACTTTCTCCAGAAGAATTCCTCAAAGCTCTTGAAGATAACTTTATGGATAAGGGAGATATTGAAGCCCACCATAAGCTCGAAGAGCATGATAAGACCTTGAAAGAGGTTGATGAGACTATGACAGAGCCGGCTAAGGAAGTGCTGAGGAAACTATTCGTGAAGATTATACTCACTATGTCTTGGCTTTCTCTGACTTTGATCAAGTAGTGACCTTTGCGCAAGGTTTGAAGAATGTGTCAGTGGAGGGTTCTGAATTTTATAAACTTGGTGATGTCTACTATATGACTATCCTTCTTTACTTGGCTGATGAGCCTGATTATTACGCGAACAATATGTATGCGCGTTTTCTTGAATATGCGAATGTGGCAGACCGAACACGTCCCTATCTACAAGAGCATGCAACAATCTTGATGGAAGAGGACGCCTTACCGGTATTACAAGCAACGAAATGGAGCTAGGACATGCCTTGGACCATTAATTATATTTTTGTCTTGATTGGGACCTTTTTGATTGCCATTGTGGGAACCCCACTGGTTCGCTCTTTGGCCTTTCGAGTCGGAGCAGTTGATAATCCAAATGCAAGACGTATCAATAAAAAGCCAATGCCGAGTGCTGGTGGTCTAGCTATTTTCTTGGCTTTTGTACTGGCGACCTTGGTATTTATGCCTATGATTATTCAGAAGGATGTCTGGCATATTTCTTATTTTAGATACATCCTACCGGTTGCTGTGGGTGGTGCTATTGTGGTATTGACAGGTTTCATTGATGATATCTTTGAATTAAAACCTTTGCCTAAGATGCTCGGTATTGTTATCGGGGCTGTCATTGTTTGGGCTTTTACGGATTTTCGATTTGATAGCTTTAAGATACCTTTTGGCGGTCCCGTGATTCAGTTTGGTCCAGTCTTGACCTTGATTCTAACAGTGTTGTGGATTGCTGCTATCACCAATGCCATTAATCTGATTGATGGTTTGGATGGATTGGTTGGAGGAGTTTCTATCATTTCCCTGATGACCATGGGGGTGATTTCTTATTTCTTCCTCTATGATACTGATATTTTCTTGAACTTGACCATCTTTGTCTTAGTGGCTGCCATTATAGGCTTTTTCCCTTACAATTATCATCCAGCGATTATCTATCTAGGTGATACAGGGGCGCTCTTTATTGGCTTTATGATAGGTGTCTTGTCATTGCAAGGGCTGAAAAATGCGACAGCAGTAGCTATTTTGTCGCCTGTTATTATCCTGGGGGTGCCTATTACTGATACGGTGGTGGCTATTGTCCGCCGTAAGTTGTCAGGGCGCCCAGCCATGGAGGCTGACAAGATGCACTTGCATCATCGCCTTTTAGCTATGGGGTTCACTCATCGAGGAGCAGTTCTGGTGGTTTATGCCATCGCTACTCTCTTTTCATTGATTGCCCTCTTGTTGAATGTTTCCAGTCGTCTTGGTGGTATCCTTCTGCTCTTGAGTCTACTTTTAGGGATGGAAATTCTGATTGAAGGGCTCGAGATTTGGGGCATTGGTCGAACACCTCTCTTTAACTTCCTGAAATTTATCGGGAACAGTAATTATCGTCAAGCAATCATGTTGAAATGGAAGCAAGGTCGAAAAAAATAAACATTTGAAAAGCCAAGCAATGGCTTTTTTGTTATAATGATTCTAATTAAGGAAAATGGAAGTTCTCTTTTTATTTTCCGGAAAATAGTTTTGCTATTTTCAAAAAAATAATGCAATTAGCGAGCACATGCTCGCTGTATATATGGAAAAGGGGTATACAATGTCTGTACTTGAAATCAAAAATCTTCATGTTTCTGTTGAAGATAAAGAAATCTTGAAGGGGCTTAATTTGACTCTTAAAACTGGTGAGATTGCTGCTATTATGGGTCCTAACGGAACTGGTAAATCTACTCTTTCGGCTGCTATCATGGTAACCCAAATTATGAAATCACAGAAGGAGACATCCTTTTTGATGGTGAAAGCATCCTTGACTTAGAAGTTGATGAACGTGCACGCCTAGGTCTCTTTCTTGCTATGCAATACCCAGCTGAAATCCCAGGGATTACAAATGCTGAGTTTATCCGTGCGGCTATGAATGCTGGTAAAGAAGATGATGAAAAGATTTCTGTCCTTGATTTCATCACTAAATTGGATGAAAAGATGGAATTACTTGGTATGCGTGAAGAAATGGCTGAGCGTTACCTTAACGAAGGTTTCTCAGGTGGTGAGAAGAAACGTAACGAAATTCTTCAGTTGCTTATGTTGGAACCTAAGTTTGCTCTTCTTGATGAGATTGACTCAGGTCTTGATATTGATGCTCTTAAAGTGGTTTCAAAAGGGGTTAACGCTATGCGTGGCGAAGGCTTTGGTGCTATGATTATCACTCACTACCAACGTCTCTTGAACTACATCACTCCAGATGTTGTACACGTAATGATGGAAGGTCAAGTGGTTCTTTCAGGTGGTCCTGAATTGGCTGCCCGTCTTGAGCAAGAAGGTTATGCGAAAATCGCTGAAGAGCTCGGTTACGAGTACCACGAAGAAGCCTAAGTCTGTTACTCGAAATAACTAGAAAAGGAGTAACCTATGTCAAAAGAATCTATTATCGCTTTTTCACAAGCAAAAGCAGAGCCACTCTGGTTGCAAGACCTTCGTCAAGCAGCGTTTGATAAGCTTGACGGTTTGGCTCTTCCGAAAATTGAGCGTGTTAAATTCCACCGTTGGAATCTAGGCGATGGAACGATTGCTGAAAATGAATCATCAGCAAATGTGCCTGACTTTACAGCGCTTGGAAACAATCCTAAATTGGTTCAAGTAGGAACAAATACTGTCCTTGAACAATTGCCATCTGACTTGATTAATCAAGGTCTTGTCTTCACAGACCTTGCAACAGCTCTTGAAGAAATCCCAGAAGTCGTTGAATCCTTCTTTGGTAAGGCTGTAGCCTACGATGAGGACAAATTAGCAGCCTATAACTATGCCTATTTCAATAGTGCAGCAGTCCTTTATGTACCAGATAATGTTGAAATTGACTTGCCAGTTGAGAGCTATTTCTACCAAGATGGCGATTCATCTGTTCCATTTAACAAACATGTTTTGATTGTAGCGGGTAAAAACAGTAAATTGACTTATCTTGAGCGTTTTGAAACGCTAGGTGAATCTACTGAAAAAGCTAGTGCCAACATTTCTGTGGAAGTTATTGCACAAGACGGTGCTCAAGTTAAGTTTGCGGCTATTGACCGTTTAGGTGAAAATGTCACAACTTATATCAGCCGTCGTGGTCGTATTGGTCGTGATGCAAGCATTGACTGGGCTCTCGGAATCATGAACGAGGGTAATGTTATTGCTGACTTTGATAGCGACTTGATTGGCAATGGAAGTCATGCCAATCTTAAAGTTATTGGTCTGTCATCAGGTCGTCAAGTTCAGGGGATTGACACTCGTGTGACTAACTATGGTAACAACTCTGTGGGACATATCTTACAACATGGCGTTATCTTGGAGCGTGGTACCTTGACTTTCAATGGTATTGGTCACATTGTCAAGGGTGCTAAGGGTGCCGATGCACAACAAGAAAGTCGCGTTCTTATGCTTTCTGATAAGGCCCGTTCAGACGCTAACCCAATCCTTTTGATTGATGAAAATGAAGTTACAGCAGGACACGCTGCCTCAATCGGTCAGGTGGACCCAGAGGATATGTACTACCTCATGAGTCGTGGACTTGATCAAGAGACTGCAGAACGCTTGGTTATTCGCGGTTTCTTGGGAGCAGTTATCACTGAAATCCCAGTTAAGGAAGTGCGTGACGAGATGATTTCTGTAACTGATACAAAACTAAACAAACGTTAGGAACTATCAACGCAGATAGTCTAACCGATTATATATCTAGATAGGGAGATAAGATGTCAGCTCTAGATGCCTATAAGATTCGACAAGATTTTGCCATCTTAGATCAGGTAGTCAATGATGAACCTTTGGTATACTTGGATAATGCAGCGACGACTCAGAAACCTCAAGTAGTTTTGGACACCCTCATGGCCTACTATCGTGAGGAGAATGCTAATGTGCACCGTGGCGTGCACACTTTGGCAGAGCGTGCCACAGCTGCTTACGAAGCTAGTCGTGAAAAAATTCGCCAGTTTATTAGTGCCAAATCAACTAAAGAGATTCTCTTTACACGTGGAACGACAACTGGTCTTAACTGGGTTGGTCGTTTTGCAGAGCAGGTTCTTGAGCCAGGAGATGAGGTGGTTATTTCAATTATGGAACACCACTCTAATATCATCCCTTGGCAGGAAGCTTGTAAGAAGGCGGGGGCTAAACTTGTTTATGCTACTTGAAAGATGGTCAGTTGGATATGGAAGACTTGGCCAATAAGATTAGTGAAAAGACAAAATTTGTCAGTCTGGCTCATGTTTCTAACGTTTTAGGTTGCATCAATCCTGTTAAAGAGATTGCACAAATGGCCCACCGAGTTGGCGCCTATATGGTAGTGGATGGTGCCCAATCTGCACCTCACATGGCTATTGATGTTCAGGATTTGGATTGTGATTTCTTTATCCTTTCTGGACATAAGATGTTAGGCCCAACAGGGATTGGGATTCTCTATGGAAAAGAAGAGATTCTCAACCAGATGAATCCTATCGAATTTGGTGGTGAGATGATTGATTTCGTTTATGAACAAGAAGCCACTTGGAAGGAACTGCCTTGGAAATTTGAGGCTGGCACACCTAACATTGCGGGAGCTATTGCACTAGGTACTGCTGTGGACTACCTCTCTGCTTTAGGTATGGAAAATGTTCATGCTTATGAGCAAGAGTTGGTAGACTATGTCTTGCCTAAGCTTCAAGCGATTGAGGGATTGACGGTATATGGGCCAGAAGATTCTGGCAAACATGCGGGTGTTATCGCCTTTAATATTAATGGACTTCATCCTCATGATGTGGCGACTGCCCTTGACTATGAAGGGGTGGCGGTTCGTGCGGGTCACCACTGTGCTCAACCTTTAATTAATCATTTAGGTATTTCATCGGCTGCCCGTGCAAGTTTCTACATTTACAATACCAAAGAGGATTGTGACAAGCTTGTAGAGGCAATTCTTGCGACGAAGGAGTTTTTCAATGGCACTCTCTAGACTAGATAGTTTATATATGGCTGTTGTGGCGGATCACTCTAAGAGCCTCATCATCACGGTGTTCTACCTAATGTGGAGCAACTTCAACTGAATAATCCGACATGTGGAGATGTTATCAATCTGTCAGTTAAATTTGATGGTGATATGATTGAAGACATCGCCTTTGCTGGTGATGGTTGTACCATTTCGACAGCCTCATCAAGTATGATGACGGATGCGGTTATCGGTAAAACTAAGGCAGAGGCTTTAGAACTAGCAGAAATTTTCTCTCTTATGATTCAAGGGAATCATAAAGTGGATGAGGATAAGTTAGGTGAGGCCAAGCTTTTGGCGGGGGTTTCTAAATTTCCACAACGTATCAAATGTGCAACGCTCTCTTGGAATGCCCTTAAAATGGCTATAGAGAGAAGTGAGCTCTAGGAAGCAATGGAGTAATTATCTTCCTTGCTCAAGTCTTAAATAAAGCAAATTAATCAAACCTTTAATAAAGGAAAATACTATGACTGAAACAAATGAAAAAGTAGAACCAAAACCCATTGATCTTGGGGAATATAAATACGGTTTCCGTGATGATGTGACACCAGTCTTTTCAACAGGAAAAGGAATCAGTGAAGACGTGGTCCGTGCCATGTCTGCTGAAAAAGAGGAGCCTGAGTGGATGCTTGAATTCCGCTTGAAATCATTGGAAACCTTTAACAAAATGCCTATGCAAGAGTGGGGGCCAGACCTTTCTGGTATTAACTTTGATGATCTGACTTATTTCCAAAAGGCATCAGACAAACCTGCTCGTGACTGGGAAGATGTTCCTGAGAAAATCAAGGAAACTTTTGAACGTATTGGTATTCCAGAAGCAGAACGTGCCTATCTTGCTGGAGCCTCAGCTCAGTATGAGTCAGAAGTGGTTTACCACAATATGAAAGAAGAGTATGACAAGTTGGGTATTATCTTTACAGATACAGATTCAGCACTTAAAGAGCATCCAGAACTCTTTAAGAAGTACTTCTCAAAACTGGTTCCGCCAACAGATAACAAATTTGCGGCCCTTAACTCTGCCTTCTGGTCAGGTGGTACCTTTATTTATGTACCAAAAGGCGTTAAGGTAGATATTCCGCTTCAAACCTACTTCCGTATTAACAACGAAGCAACTGCTCAATTTGAACGTACTCTTATCATTGTTGATGAAGGTGCCAGCGTTCACTATGTTGAAGGTTGTACAGCGCCTACATACACAACGGCAAGCCTTCATGCGGCCATCGTTGAAATCTTTGCACTTGATGGTGCCTACATGCGCTACTCAACTATTCAAAACTGGTCAGATAACGTCTACAACTTGGTAACTAAACGTGCTACGGCTAAGAAAAACGCAACTGTTGAGTGGATTGATGGTAACCTGGGTGCTGAAGTAACCATGAAGTATCCATCTGTTTACCTTGATGGTGAAGGTGCACGTGGTACCATGCTTTCAATTGCCTTTGCTAATGCTGGTCAACACCAAGATACAGGGGCTAAGATGATTCACAATGCACCGCATACATCATCATCTATTGTTTCTAAATCAATTGCTCGTAATGGTGGTAAGGTTGACTATCGTGGACAAGTAACCTTCAACAAGGATTCCAAGAAATCAGTATCTCACATCGAATGTGACACCATCTTGATGGATGACTTATCTAAATCAGATACTATCCCATTCAACGAAATCCACAATTCACAAGTTGCGCTTGAACACGAAGCTAAAGTTTCTAAGATTTCTGAAGAACAGCTCTACTACCTCATGAGCCGTGGACTTTCAGAACAAGAAGCAACTGAAATGATTGTCATGGGATTTGTGGAACCATTTACCAAAGAACTTCCAATGGAATATGCTGTTGAGCTTAACCGCTTGATTAGCTATGAAATGGAAGGATCAGTTGGGTAAGCAGTAAGTTTGTGTAAAAATACAGAGTAAACTGAGAAATTGGTTCAAAATACTATAAGGTTAAGATATACTTCTTAGCCTTTTTTGTTTGGATTAATTGTAAAACGTTTATGTGTAGTGGACAAGAGCTACAGATGCGTCATTTTTTGGATATTTCGAGTCTTTTTCGAGACAAAATAACTGAATTGTCGAATTATTAAGAATTATGTCTTTACTTTAGACTATTTTAAGGTATAAATATACACGAAAGTAAATTTTTGATTGGAGGAGGCCTCTTATAATTATGATTAAGAAACGTAACTTTAAGAGTATTGTAGCTGTTGGAGTAATTGCTTTGGCTTCTGCAACACTTCTTGCTGCTTGTGGCTCAAAATCAACCTCAAGTAAAGATGAAATTAACTGGTACACCCCTACTGAAATATTGACCCTTGATATTTCTAAAAATACAGATAGTTATTCAGCCTTGGCGCTTGGGAACTCAGAAAGTAACTTACTTCGAGTTGATAAAAATGGGAAGTTACAACCTGATTTGGCTAAAAAAGTTGATGTGTCAGCCGATGGTTTGACTTATACAGCGACTCTTAGAGAAGGCTTGAAGTATTCAGATGGTACTAAGATTACTGCTGAGGACTTTGTCTATACTTGGCAACGTATGGTTGATCCTGCTACAGCTTCTGAGTATGCTTACCTCGCTTCAGATTCTCATCTTGTTAATGTTGCAGACATTATTGCTGGTAAGAAGAGCATTGATGAATTGGGTGTTAAGGCTGAGGGAAATAAAGTTATCTTTACCTTGTCAAAACCTTCTCCACAATTCAAGAGTCTTTTGTCATTCTCAAACTTTGTCCCACAACATAAGGAATTTGTAGAAAAGACTGGAAAACAATATGGAACGAAGTCTGACAAACAAATTTATTCTGGACCTTTCAAGGTTGAAAATTGGAATGGTACAAGTGGTAGCTTCAAACTTGTCAAAAATAACAATTATTGGGATGCAAAGCACGTCAAAACAAAGATAATCAATATTCAAACGGTTAAAAAACCTGATACAGCTGTCCAAATGTATAAACAAGGTCAACTTGACTTTGCAAGCATTTCAAGTACGTCAGCAATCTTTAACTCAAATAAAAAGAACAAAGATGTTGTTACAGTTCCAGAAGCAACAACAAGTTATATGACTTATAATGAAACTGGTAAAGTTAAAGGTCTAGATAATCTTAAAATCCGTCAAGCTCTCAACCTTGCTACCGACCGTAAAGGTATTGTCGAAGCTGCGGTTGATACAGGCTAAGTTCCAGATCGGTCCAATGGCTGCTAATATTCTAACCGGTTCAGCACTTATAGAGCAGATTTTCTCAATTCCTGGGATTGGCCAACAGTTTGTTACCTCCATTCCAACAAAAGATTATCCTGTCATTATGGGAACCACTATCGTTTATGCCGTTATGCTTATGGTAGCTATCCTATTGACAGATATCATTACTAGTTTTGTGGATCCACGTGTCCGTCTGAATTAAGGAGAGTATCATGGAAGAAAAACAACTAGTCAACCTTGTTGGTGCTGGAAATACTGAATCACAAGAAAAAATTGAAAAACCGACTCTCTCTTTTACACAAGATGTTTGGAGACGTCTGAAAAAAATAAATTGGCGACCATATCACTTTGGTTTTTAGCAATTCTACTGGTCTTTTCAATTGGATCAAATTTCTTTGTTAATGCCAAGGATGCTAATAATTTTAATGGTGATGAAGTTAAGACATATCGTAATTTACCACCTAAACTATCAGATAGCCTACCATTCTGGAATGGTAGTATTGTCTTTTCAGGTAATAAGGAGCCTAATGATGTGTACTCTGATCAATCAGTTCCAAAAGACGATAAATTTATTTTGGGAACTGACAATCTAGGACGTAACTTAGCAAAACGTGTGATTGTTGGTATACGTATTTCTCTCTTAATTGCCATCGTTGCTACTTTAATTGATTTGATTATTGGAGTAACATATGGTCTGGTGTCAGGTTTCTTAGGTGGAAAAATTGACCTCTTCATGCAACGTGTTATTGAGGTCATCTCATCTATCCCTAACTTGGTCATAGTAACGATGTTAGGGCTTCTCTTGGGTAGTGGTGTGTTTGTCAATCATTATCTCAATTGCCATTGTCGGATGGACGTCTATGGCGCGTCAAGTCCGTAATTTGACCCTATCCTACCGAGAACGTGAATTTGTTTTAGCCTCACGCGCTTTGGGTGAAAATAAATTCAAGATAGCTTTTTAACATGTTTTGCCAAATATTTCAGGTATCATTATTGTTCAAATTATGATGACCGTTCCAAGTGCTATTATGTACGAGGCGGTTCTATCAGCTATCAATTTGGGGGTTAAGCCACCAATAGTTTCTTTAGGTTCGTTGATTACGGATGCTTCTGAGAATCTTCAATACTACTCTTATCAGGTGCTTATTTCTGCCTTGGCTCTTGTTTTTGTCTCTCTTGCCTTCATTCTTTTAGGGGAGGACGGCTTGCGTGATGCATTTGACCTTAAATCTAACAAAGAAAACTAACAGGAGCGTAATAATAATGAAAGAAACGATTTTAAGTGTAAAAAATCTCCATGTTAATTTTCATACTTACGCTGGAGATGTAAAAGCGATTCGTGATGTCAATTTTGACTTGAAAAAAGGTGAGACACTGGCAATTGTTGGTGAGTCTGGTTCAGGAAAATCTGTAACGACAAGGACGCTAATGGGTCTATCAGACAAAAAACGCTAAGGTAACTGGAGACATTACCTTTAAAGGGCGCGATATGCAAGCCTTAAGGGAGGAAGATTGGGTTAAAGTTCGTGGAAATGATATTGCTATGATTTTTCAAGATCCTATGACCAGTCTTGACCCTACTATGAAAATTGGGCGCCAAATTGCTGAGCCTATTATGTTTCATACCAAATTATATCAGAAAGAAGCCTTAGATAATGGCTTTACAATTAATGAAAGATGTTGGGATACCTAATGACGAAGAACATATAAATGACTACCCTCACCAATGGTCAGGAGGAATGCTTCACAGAGCAGTAATTGCCATTGCTCTAGCTGCAGCTCCTGAAATTTTGATTGCTGACGAGCCTACTACAGCTTTAGATGTTACGATTCAAGCACAAATTCTTCGTCTGATGAAAAAAATCCAAGAAGAGCGTGATTCATCCATTATTTTTATTAATCATGACTTGGGTGTTGTCGCTGGGATGGCTGATCGTGTAGCAGTTATGTATGCGGTAAAATTGTGGAATATGGGATTGTGGATGAGGTTTTCTATAATCCGCAACACTCATACACATGGGGACTTCTTAACTTTATGCCTACAATAGAAACAGAATCTGGCAGCCTAGAAGCTATTCCAGGAACTCCTCCAGATTTGCTTTATCCTCCTAAAGGTGATGCCTTTGCTCCTCGAAATGTCTTTGCTTTAGCTATTGATTATCAGGAAGAACCGCCAATGTTTAAAGTATCAGATACGCATTTTGCAGCAACATGGCTCTTAGATGAACGAGCTCCTAAAGTAACCCCTCCTTCGCCAATATTGAAACGATGGGAAAAATGGTCAAAGATGAAGGAGAAATAAGATGACACAAGAACGTAAAAAGTTAGTAGAATTAAAAAATGTGTCTCTAACTTTTAATAAAGGAAAATCAAACGAGGTTAAGGCTATTGATGACGTTAGCTTTGCTATCTATGAGGGCGAAATTTTTGGACTAGTTGGAGAATCTGGATCAGGTAAAACAACCATTGGGCGATCTGTTCTAAAACTTTCTGATATTGATTCGGGTACTGTTACCTTTTCAGGTAATGAGATATCAAGTTTAAAAGGGAAAGATCTTCATGATTTCCGTAAGACAGCTCAGATGATCTTTCAAGATCCTCAAGCTAGTCTTAATGGACGCATGAAAATCCGTGATATTATTGCTGAAGGCATTGATATTCATAAATTGGCTAAATCTAAGGAAGAGCGTGAAGCTAAGGTTAAAGAACTCATTGATTTGGTAGGGTTAAATGAAGATCACCTATCAAGATATCCTCATGAGTTTTCTGGTGGTCAACGTCAAAGGATTGGTATTGCGCGTGCTTTAGCGGTTAATCCTCATTTTATTGTAGCAGACGAACCGATTTCTGCTTTGGATGTTTCTATCCAAGCACAGGTGGTTAATTTGATGCAGAAGTTGCAACATGAACAGGGGTTAACTTATTTGTTTATTGCCCATGACCTATCGATGGTTAAATATATATCCGATCGTATTGGTGTAATGCATTGGGGTAAACTTCTTGAAGTAGGACCAGCAGATGAGATCTATCATAACCCGATTCATCCTTATACAAAGAGTCTATTATCTGCAATTCCAGAACCAGATCCAGAAAGAGAGCGTAAGCGTCAGCATTTGATTTACGATTCCTCTATTGAAAATGATGGGGAAAATAGACAAATGTATGAAATCCGACCAGGGCATTTTGTTTATACTACAGTAGCAGAGGCTAAAAATTATAAAGAAGAAGTCAAGTCTAATTAAACTGTAAAAAGGTGGTGATTCTCTAGTCACCTCCTTTTGATTAGTAAGCGTTTACAATTCAGAGACAAAACAGTATAATAAGGGTAATAGAGCAATAGTTAAAGGGGACTAATATGGGAGTATACAACAATAGTGACTGGCTACTCAATCAGATTCGAGGGACAGCTAATGTCGTCATCAAGGCTTTTAAATTTGAGACTCTGGATATTGATTGAGGTCAGGTGGGAGACGATCAAGGCAGACTGTTGATGGAAATGATTACATTGATGATTTGTTAATTCAGGAAAAGTATGATCAGGCGACAGCCTTCATTCATAGTCAACTCAAACGCTTGACGACTATTGACTATAATCTCCTTGTCAGCATCTATATTGAGTATTTGGAGAATTTATCACCTGTAATAAGGTAGAAGCATCATTTTGACAATAGGCAATTAGCAAGTTTGAGGGAAAAACTGTCCGAATTTTCATGATAATTTGCTAGAGAGAGTGGGAGAGGAAATGCCAAGCGTTTACGACTTTTCCATCCTCTTTTTTGTGTTATAATGGAAACACTATGGATAAATTAATTAAAACAATTTCAGAATCAGGTTCTTTCCGTGCTTATGCTCTTGATAGTACTGAAACGGTCAGAACTGCACAAGAAAAACACAATACATTATCGTCATCAACAGTTGCTTTGGGGCGTACCCTTATTGCCAATCAAATCTTGGCTGCTAACCAAAAGGGTGATAGCAAAATTACAGTTAAGGTTATCGGAAACGGCTCTTTTGGTCATATCATCTCTGTAGCTGATACCAAAGGACATGTTAAGGGCTACATCCAAAATCCAGGTGTAGACATCAAGAAAACAGCAACTGGTGAAGTTTTAGTAGGTCCTTTCATGGGGCAAGGACAATTTGTCTCAATCATCGATTATGGAACTGGTAATCCTTACACGTCATCAACACCGCTTATTTCTGGTGAAATCGGTGAAGACTTTGCCTACTATTTGACAGAGTCTGAGCAAACACCATCTGCTGTTGGTCTTAATGTACTTCTTGACAAAGAGGATAAGGTCAAGGTTGCTGGTGGTTTCATGCTTCAGGTCTTACCAGGAGCTAGCGAGGAAGAAATCGCTCGTTACGAAAAACGCATCCAAGAGATGCCAGCCATTTCAACACTTTTGGAGTCTGATGACCATATTGAAGCGCTCTTGAATGCCATTTATGGGGATGAGCCTTTCAAACGCTTGTCTGAAGAGGAGCTTAGCTTTGAGTGCGATTGCTCACGTGAACGCTTTGAAAATGCCCTCTTGACGCTTGGTAAGGATGAACTTCAAGCTATGAAAGACGAGGACCATGGGGCTGAAATCGTCTGTCAATTCTGCCAAACTAAGTATGAATTTTCAGAAGCTGACTTGGAGGAACTCATCAATGACTAAACTTAATTCATCCTTTATGATTGGAAATGTAGAGATCCCTCACCGAACAGTCCTAGCTCCTATGGCAGGCGTGACCAACTCTGCCTTCCGTACTATTGCAAAAGAGTTTGGTGCTGGTCTTGTGGTGATGGAGATGATTTCTGAAAAAGGTCTCCTCTACAATAATGAGAAAACCCTCCACATGCTTCATATTGATGAGAATGAACATCCAATGTCTATCCAGCTTTTCGGTGGTGATGCTGAGGGCTTGAAGCGTGCAGCTGATTTTATTCAGACCAATACCAAGGCTGATATCGTTGATATCAATATGGGTTGTCCGGTCAATAAGGTAGTCAAAAATGAAGCGGGTGCCAAGTGGCTCAAGGATCCAGACAAGATTTACCACATTGTCAAGGAAGTAACGTCAGTGCTTGATATTCCCTTGACCGTTAAGATGCGTACGGGATGGTCAGACAGTGATTTGGCTGTGGAAAACGCTCTTGCAGCTGAGTCTGCAGGTGTTTCTGCTCTTGCCATGCACGGTCGTACCCGTGAACAAATGTATACTGGTCACTGTGACCACGAGACGCTGGCTCGTGTTGCTAAAGCTATTACTAAGATTCCATTTATCGGAAATGGAGATGTGCGTAACGTTCAAGACGCTAAACTCATGATTGAAGAACTTGGCGTAGATGCCGTTATGGTGGGTCGTGCAGCCATGAATAATCCATACATCTTCACGCAAATCAATCACTTCTTCGAAACGGGAGAGGAGTTGCCAGATCTTCCGTTTGATAAGAAGCTGGACATTGCTGAAGATCACCTCAAACGTTTGGTAGACCTTAAAGGTGAGATGATTGCTGTCCGTGAATTCCGTGGTCTTGCTCCACACTATCTTCGTGGAACAGCAGGAGCAGCTAAGGTTCGTGGCGAAGTCTCGCGTGCCGAGTCTGTTGCTCAGGTCAAAGAAATCTTTGCGACTTTACGATGAAATAGAAAGAGCTCTGTTAGTATGTACTCTAACAGGGCTCATATATAATAAATTGCTTGTAATCTGACGAATAAAGCGATGAGACAGCTGTCTAATTCTTCAATATTCGAGTTAAGAGAAAAGAATCGATTACGTATTTATGATTATTATTCTAATAATGAGGAGAGAGATGTAACTCATGAGTATCAATTTATGTTTAATCTATTTCTCCCCCATCAGGAGGTTTAAATGCAGCTTTTTTTACAACACAAGCCTTATAGGGTTTTGACCCTATCCATCTTGTTAGGTATCTTTGGGACCACCTTGTTTGACTTGGTTTCGGTTCTCTATGCGGCTACCTTCCCTAATCCAGAATTGGCGGTGGGGTTGGCGAGTTTGATTACCTCGCTTCCCTATGTTTTTGATTTTATTGTGGGTTATGTCTCTGATCGAGCGTCAAATAGCTTTAAGGCCATGAAATTGGTACGCTGGTTGCAGATGAGTTTATATGTCTTTTTTGGGGTGTTAACCTTGCTTAAACCTAGTTGGTGGGTCTTCGTCTTGGTCCTAGCCATCAACTTTATGAGTGATATTATTGGTAATTACACTGCCTATCTCAATCTTTCCCTCAATCGTCGGGTGGTAGATGAGGAGAATTTTTCCTTAGCCATCTCTTTTCGTAAGGGAATGTCTAATATCGTCACCTTAGCGGGAAAGAGCGTGGGTGTCATGCTCATTGCCCTGCTGGCTCATAACTATTTCTTGTTTGCCTTGATTAATGTTTTGGTTTTCTTGGCTTCTTATCTGGTCTTGCGACGAGGGCGAAAACTTTTTGACCATCTTGATGAACCAATACCTGAGTCCAAAGAACAACAAGCAGAATCCTTAAAAGCCTGATTTGTCAGTTTGTCAGGGACACCATAACTAATTTCACCTTTCTCAAATCCCAGTCCTCTATTTTTAATTTGGTCATGATTTACTCTAGTATGAACCTGCTCTCGTCAGCCATGGCCACCCTGTTGATGATTTATCTCTTATCGGTCAAGGAGTTGCAGTTGGGGTCTTATGCTGTGACTATCACAGTCTTTGAGTCTATTGAATTGGTTGCTTTCTTTTTAGGATCACTTTTTCCGTTCGACTTTTACCGCAAGTGGTCCATTAGGTCCAACCTGCTTTTTGAGAATAGTCTAGCATTGTTGATGATTATCAGTATCTTTGTATGGCACAATCCCATTGTCCTCTTTACCTTGCTTTTTCTTTCTTCTTATGCGACAGCCATTTCCAATCCAAAATCAGATACCATCGTCATCTTCTCCATTGTTGAAGAGCGACAGAACGCTGTCTTTAGTATCTTTTCAACCATTGTCACAGCGACTGTACCCCTGGGTGCAGCTGTGATTTTGGCCTTAAACCAGTCCTTGGGTGCTACTTGGTCATGGACTCTCTTGGCTTTCTTGGCGGTATTTAATATAGGTTATACCTGTTTTTGGAAGGAAGAGACACGGGCAGTATCTTAAACCTATTATCATTTTTAAGTCTAGCTGCGGTTGGACTTTTTATTTTTCCTTGCAAAACCTCTGTGTTTTCGATATAATTAACTGGTTAAGTAAATGGAGAAAGTAATGATAGAACTAGAAGAACAAGTAAATCAATTGATTAATCAAATTTTGCTTAAGGCTGAAAATCAGTATGAGCTCCTCATTGGTCAGTGCCGAAGTAAGGTTAAGTTGACCAACACCCAGGAGCATATTCTCATGCTTTTGTCTGAGGGGCAAAAGACCAATTCTGAGTTGGCTAAGGCTCTCAATGTCAGCCAGGCTGCTGTTACCAAGGCAGTAAAAACCTTGGTCAAAGAGGGCATGTTGGAGGGTAAGAAAGACAAGGATGATGGGCGCGTGACCTATTTCGTCTTGACACAAGAAGCTCAACCTATTGCCCAAGAGCATAAGGAACACCACCAAGAGACCCTTGGGGTTTATCGGTCTGTATTGGATCAGTTTGATCATCAAGAGCGTCAGGTTATTGGCCGTTTCTTGATAAAATTAGCAGAAAAAATAGAGGAATAAGATGCGTTATATTACAGTTGAAGGTCTGAGCTTCCAGTATGATGCGGAGCCCGTTCTGGACAATATTCACTATCATTTGGATTCTGGGGAGTTTGTGACCCTGACTGGGGAAAATGGAGCTGCCAAGTCAACGCTTATTAAGGCTACCCTAGGAATTCTCAAGCCTAAGAAGGGGATTGTGACGATTTCTGATATTAACAAAGATGGTAAGAAGCTTCGCATGGCCTATCTACCACAGCAAATTGCCAGCTTTAATGCAGGATTCCCAAGTACTGTTTATGAGTTTGTCAAGTCAGGTCGCTACCCCCATAAGGGGTGGTTCCGTCGTTTGAACAAACATGACTTAGAGCATGTTCAACGTGCTCTAGAGTCTGTAGGTATGTGGGAAAATCGTTACAAGCAGATTGGACATCTCTCAGGTGGTCAAAAGCAACGTGCTGTCATTGCTCGTATTTTCGCTTTAGATCCTGATATCTTTGTTTTGGATGAGCCAACGACAGGGATGGATGCAGGGACAGCCAATACCTTTTACGAACTCATGCACCACTCTGCTCATAATCATGGCAAGTCTGTCTTAATGATTACCCATGACCCAGAGGAAGTCAAGGAGTACACAGACCGTAATATTCACCTGGTTCGTAACCAGAAATTGCCTTGGCGTTGTTTCAATATCCATGAAAAGGATGGAGAGGATCACAAACATGATTAGTGAATTATTAGCCTATGATTTTATGCAACGTGCTATTCTCGCCGTGATTGCTATCAGTATCTTTTCGCCAATTTTGGGACTCTTCTTAATTCTTCGTCGTCAGAGTCTGATGAGCGATACTTTGAGTCACGTGTCCCTAGCTGGGGTGGCTGTTGGAATTTTCTTGGGACAATCAACCACTTGGATGACCCTTGTGGTTGTGGTTATTGCTGCTTTAGTTTTGGAATACCTCAGGGTCAGTTACAAGCATTATATGGAGATTTCAACAGCTATCCTCATGTCAATGGGATTGGCAGTGGCTCTTATTCTTAGTAACAAGGCGGGTAGCAGTAGTATGAGTTTGGATAGCTATCTTTTCGGTTCTATTATCACGATTAGCTCTGAGCAGGTGCATGCTCTCTTTCTTATTGCGGCTATTGTACTGATCTTGATTCTCCTCTTTATTCGTCCTATGTATCTTTTGACTTTTGACGAAGACACTGCTCATGTAGATGGCTTGCCAGTACGTCTCATGTCGCTCCTCTTCAATATTGTGACAGGGATAGCGATTGCCCTGATGATTCCAGCAGCAGGAACACTTTTGGTTTCTACCATCATGATTCTCCCAGCAGCTATTGGTATGAAAATAGGTCAGACCTTCAAGTCTGTTATTTTCTGGGCTATTAGTATTGGTTTGGTTGGAATGCTCTCTGGTATCTTTATTTCCTATTATTGGGAAACACCAGCTAGTGCGACCATTACTCTTATCTTCATCGCCTTCTTTGGTCTGGTATCAATCTTTAGGCCTCTCTTAAAAGCAGAGTAAATAATAGAAAAGGAGCTTGAGAAATCGAGCTCTTTTTGTGATATACTAAAGTGGTTTTTTAGATTTGAGTTAAAAATAATGGTAGATTTCTAGTCAGAAAAAATCAGTCAGACTCTGCTATTGTCTGTCATAAATCGTAGCAAAAACAAAAAGGAGAAAATATGGAAATCTTTTTAACAAGTATATCTGGAATTCTAGTCATCCTGGGTATGATTTTAGTGGGCTTCGTCATGGGGGAAAAAGGCTGGTTTGATGACAAGTCGCGTGGCCTAATTGCTAAGATGGTCACCCAAATTGCCTTGCCCTGCTATATGCTTTATACCATCACGCAGCGTTTCACAGCAGCAGACCTGCTTAAGATGTTGCCAGAATTACGTTTTCCTGCTCTGTCTATGGTGATTTTGTTTGGAATTGCAACAGCAGTGGCTAGGATTTTTGCAGTCAGACAGGATCGTCGTGGACTCTTTATTTCCATGTTTTTTAATTCTAATACGATCTTCGTGGGACTACCAATCAACCAAGCTCTTTTTGGAGATGCTAGTATTCCCTATGTTCTGATCTATTACATGTGTAATACGACTTTTTTCTGGACCTTGGGGACCTATCTCATCCAGCGAGATGGTGAAGGAGAAGCTGAGTTTGATTTAAAAACTAGTTTAAATAAGATTTTTTCTCTCCCTCTTATGGGTTTTATCATAGGTCTTATTATCGTTATTCTTCATATTCAGTTACCGACATTTTTAACCAGTGATTTGCAGTATTTAGGTAGTTTAACAACTCCTTTATCTATGATTTTTATCGGTTTGTCAGTGTCTAATGCAGGAGTGAAGCAGTTGGTTCTGAAAAAAGACCAGGTATTAATTCTGCTAGGACGCTTTGTGGTTGCCCCGGTTTTGATGGCTGCAATCGTTTATTGGTCCTCCTTACCAACTTTGATGAAGCAAGTTTTATCATCCAGTCGGCTATGCCTGTCATGACCAATGCACCTGTGTTGCTAAACTCTACGGAGCTGATAGTGATTACGCTGCTATCATGGTGACTGAGACTACCCTCGCGACCATGATCGTTATCCCAATTCTCATGGTTTTGATGGCCTAATAAATGTCTGAGTCATCCAGTTTTTTCTGGTGGCCTCTTTTTGTAAAAAAATCAAAAAAGTTTAAGAAAACGCTTTACAAATTATCAAAAAGTGCTATAAAGATTATATAATCTATGCAAACGCTCGCATCAAATATGGGAGGAAATGAAATGAATAAGCTAAAAGAAAACTTTGGCTTTGATTTCTGGCAAAAGTTTGGTAAGGCCCTCATGGTTGTTATCGCGGTTATGCCAGCAGCAGGTCTTATGATCTCTATCGGTAAAACGATTGCCATGATTAATCCAAACGCGGCACCACTCGTTATTACAGGTGGATTTCTTGAGCAAATTGGTTGGGGGATTATCGGTAACCTTCACATCTTGTTTGCCCTTGCCATTGGTGGTAGTTGGGCTAAGGAACGTGCAGGAGGTACTTTTGCAGCAGGTTTTGCATTTATCTTGATTAACCGCTTGACTGGTTCAATCTTTGGTGTTACTTCAGATATTCTTGCTGATAAGGGTGCTACAGTTCACACACTTCTTGGTCAAATCAATCAAGGTGTCTGACTACTTCATCAGTGTTTTGGAAGCTCTAGCCCTTAACATGGGTTGTATTTGTAGGTATCATCTCTGGTTTCATCGGAGCTACTGCTTACAACAAATACTATAACTTCCGTAAATTGCCAGAAGCTTTATCATTCTTCAATGGTAAACGTTTCGTACCATTCGTAGTTATTCTTCGTTCAGCTATTGCAGCCATCGTTCTTGCTATTGTATGGCCAGTTATCCAATCTTGAATTAACGGTTTTGGTATGTGGATTGCCAACTCGAAAGAAAATGCTCCAATTTTGGCACCGTTCTTGTTCGGTACATTGGAACGTCTTCTCTTGCCGTTTGGTCTCCACCACATGTTGACTATTCCAATTAACTACACTCAATTGGGTGGTACTTATGAAGTCTTGACTGGTGCTGCAAAAGGTACTAAAGTTTTGGGTCAAGAGCCACTCTGGCTCGCATGGGTTACTGACCTTGCTAACCTTAAAGGTGCGCATCCATATCAATATAGACACCTTCTTGAAGCCTATACACCAGCTCGTTTCAAAGTTGGTCAAATGATTGGTTCATTTGGTATCTTGATGGGTATGGTGGTAGCTATCTACCGTAACGTTGATGATGATAAGAAACATCAGTATAAAGGTATGTTGACTGCAACTGTGCTTGCAACATTCTTGACAGGGGTAACAGAACCTATCGAGTACATGTTCATGTTCGTAGCTACTCCACTTTACATCATTTACGCATTTGTACAAGGTGCTGCCTTTGCAATGGCTGACATCGTTCACCTCCGTGTTCACTCATTCGGTTCTATCGAATTCTTGACACGTACACCTTTCGCTATTAACGCTGGTTTGGCGATGGATATCATTAACTTCATTTGGGTAACTGTACTCTTTGGTGTTATCATGTTCTTCATTGCAAACTTCATGATTAAGAAATTTGATTACGCAACACCAGGACGTAATGGTAACTACGAACAAAATGACGATTCTTCAGAATCTGCTGGATCAGCAGGTGCTGGAACAAGCTCAGCAAGCTCACAAGTTATAAACATCATCAACCTTCTTGGTGGGCGTGCTAACATTGTCGATGTTGATGCATGTATGACTCGTCTCCGTGTTACTGTTAAAAATGCTGAAAAAGTCGGAACTGAAGAACAATGGAAAGCTGAAGGTGCCTAAGGGTCTTGTTATTAAAGGCCAAGGTGTCCAAGATATCTACGGTCCTAAAGTTGACATCTTGAAATCTGATATCCAAGACGTACTTGATTCAGGTGAAGTTATCCCTGAAACACTTCCAAGTCAAGTGACTGCTGTTCAAAAAGCAGAAGCTCAATTCAAAGGTGTGACTGAAGATGTTCACTCAGTTGCAGACGGTCAAGTTATCAGCATTGAAGATGTAAAAGATCCAGTATTTTCACAAAGAATGATGGGTGATGGTTTCGCTGTAGAACCAGAAAACGGTAAGATTGTTTCTCCATTAGCTGGTAAAGTTTCAAGCATCTTCCCAACTAAACATGCTCTTGGTTTGGTATCAGATAATGGACTTGAAGTTTTGGTTCACATAGGACTTGATACTGTTAGTCTTGAAGGTAAACCATTTGAGGTTAAAGTTACTGAAGGACAAACTGTTGCTGCTGGTGATCTCTTAGTGGAAGCAGATCTTGCAGCTATCCGTGAAGCTGGACGTGAAACTTCAACAGTAGTTGTCTTCACCAATACAGACGCGATTAAATCAGTTAAAGTAGAACATACAGGAAAATTGGTAGCTAATGCTCCAGTTGCAAAAGTAGAACTTTAATTTGTTAAATAATAATCAAGCAGACAGCCCAGGGGCTGTCTTGTTTGTAAAAGACCTTGTTGTCATTTCTATATGTAAGTGTCAGATAAAGGATAAGATTATGAAATTTCTAACCTTAAATACCCATAGTTGGATGGAAGAAGATGCAGAAGGAAAATTCCAAACCCTAAAGGAACAAATCCTTAAGGCTCAATATGATATCATTTGTTTCCAAGAAGTTAATCAGGAAATAGAGACGGCAGCTGTAGAAACGGATGCTTACTATCATGTGCTACCATCAGCAACATCAATCCACCAAGATCACTTTGTCCGTTTGCTTGTGGAAAAATTAGCTGAAGAGGGACTTCAATATCATTGGACGTGGGCTTATAATCACATTGGTTATGACCACCTTAATGAAGGTGTTGCTGTCTTGTCACGCCAACCATTGACAGCTAGCGAAATTTTAGTTTCAGATGTTGATGATCCAACAGACTATCATACACGCCGTGTGGCAGTGGCTGAGAGACTGTAGATGGCCGAGAAGTTGCTGTTGCTAGTATCCATCTTTCATGGTGGGATAAAGGTTTCCAAGAAGAGTGGGCACGCATTGAGGAACGTTTCCAATCTATTGGCAAACCTATTATCCTAGCAGGGGACTTTAATAACCCAGCAGGTCGAGAAGGTTACCAAACTATATTAGCCAGTCCGCTCAAACTTCAGGATAGCTTCCAAGTGGCTCAAAAAACAAATGGAAGCTATACAGTTGGACCTGGTATCGATGGTTGGAAAGGTAATGAAGAACCTTTACGTATTGACTATGTTTTTGCAAGCCAAGAGTGGGCAGTAAATCGCCTTAGTGTCATTTTTGATGGGAACAATCAATCTCTAGTAAGTGATCATTATGGCCTTGAAGCAGGACCTTACATTTAAATAGTAACTGTAACCTATCATGACCTAATGAGGGTAAAAAAACATTGTCAAAAGATAAATAAAAGAGTAAACTAGAAGCTGTAATTGAATTTTTATAAGGAGAGACTAATGGCTCATATTAAATTTGACTATTCAAAAGTTTTGGATAAATTTGTAGCACCACACGAAGTAGATAACCTTCAAGCACAAGTAACAGTAGCAGACGAAATGATCCGCAAAGGAACAGGCCCAGGTGCTGACTTCCTTGGATGGCGTGACCTTCCAGAGAACTACGATCGTGAAGAGTTTGATCGTATTTTGAAAGCTGCTGAAAAAATCAAAGAAGAAAGCGACGTTTTGGTTGTTATCGGTATCGGTGGTTCTTACCTTGGTGCTAAAGCAGCTATTGACTTCTTGAGCAATCACTTTGCTAACCTTCAAACAAAAGAAGAACGTAAAGCACCACAAATCGTTTATGCTGGGAACTCTATTTCATCAACTTACCTCGCTGACTTGCTTGAGTATGTTGAAGGTAAAGATTTCTCAGTTAACGTTATCTCTAAATCAGGAACAACAACTGAACCAGCTATCGCTTTCCGTTTGTTCAAGGAACTTCTTGTTAAGAAATACGGTCAAGAAGAAGCTAACAAACGTATCTACGCAACAACTGACCGCCAAAAAGGTGCTGTTAAGGTTGAAGCAGACGCTAACGGTTGGGAAACATTTGTTGTTCCAGATGATATCGGTGGACGCTTCTCAGTATTGACAGCTGTAGGTCTATTGCCAATTGCAGTTTCAGGGGCTGATATCAAAGCCCTCATGGAAGGTGCTAACGCTGCACGTAAAGAGTACTCTTCATCTAAAATCTCTGAAAATGAAGCTTACCAATACGCTGCAATTCGTAACATCCTTTACCGTAAAGGTTACACAACTGAAATCTTGGCAAACTACGAACCATCACTTCAATACTTCGCTGAGTGGTGGAAACAATTGGCTGGTGAGTCAGAAGGTAAAGACCAAAGAGGTATCTACCCAACCTCAGCAAACTTCTCAACTGACTTGCACTCTCTTGGCCAATTTATCCAAGAAGGTACACGTAATCTATTTGAAACTGTTGTTCGTGTAGACAAACCACGTAAAAACGTTGTTATTCCTGAATTGGCTGAAGACCTTGATGGACTGGGTTACCTCCAAGGCAAAGATGTTGACTTTGTTAACAAGAAAGCAACAGACGGTGTTCTTCTTGCTCATACAGATGGTGACGTGCCTAACATGTTCATTACTATCCTGAACAAGATGCCTTTACATTGGGTTATATCATCTACTTCTTTGAGCTTGCTATCGCACTTTCAGGATACTTGAATGCTGTTAATCCATTTAACCAACCAGGTGTAGAAGCTTACAAGAAAAATATGTTCGCCCTTCTTGGTAAACCAGGATTTGAAGAACTTGGAGCAGAACTTAACGCTCGCTTGTAATTCTCAGATAGGATCAGCTTTGGCTGGTCTTTTTTCTGTTATTAGCACTTCGTCTTTATTTCAATTTTACTAACGGCAGTCAAAGTGCTATAATGTAAGGGATTGTGAATTTAGCGGGTTCTGCTATTTTCAAAAAAGAAAAAACAAATCAGAGATGTTATAACATCTCTTAGAAGAGGTGAATCCAATGGGACGTAAATGGCTAATATCGTTGCTAAGAAAACTGCTAAAGATGGTGCTAACTCAAAGATTTATGCTAAGTTTGGTGTTGAAATCTATGTAGCTGCTAAACAAGGTGAACCAGATCCAGAGTCAAACTCAGCTTTGAAATTTGTTTTGGAACGTGCTAAACAAGCGCAAGTGCCAAAACATGTTATTGATAAGGCTATTGATAAGGCTAAAGGTAACACAGATGAAACTTTCGTTGAGGGGCGTTATGAGGGATTTGGACCTAACGGTTCTATGATCATTGTAGATACTTTAACTTCAAACGTTAACCGTACAGCTGCCAATGTACGTACTGCATTTGGTAAAAATGGTGGTAATATGGGTGCTTCAGGTTCAGTATCATACATGTTTGATAAAAAAGGTGTCATTGTATTTGCTGGCGAAGACGCAGATGCTATCTTTGAGCAATTGCTTGAAGCAGATGTAGACGTTGAAGATGTAGAAGCAGAAGATGGAACAATCACTGTTTATACAGAACCAACTGACCTTCACAAGGCGTTGGAAGCTCTCCGTGCTAACGGTCAGGAAGAGTTCCAAGTGACAGAACTTGAAATGATTCCACAAACTGAGGTTACTCTTGAAGGTGAAGACCTTGAGACGTTCAAAGGACTTATTGATGCTCTTGAAGCGGATGATGATGTTCAAAAGGTTTATCACAATGTAGCAGATATGTAATCTCATTAAACATTTTCTGTCTTGTAGAAAGTGTTTTTCTGTGGTCTGGTTAAGGATCTGCCTTGTTTGTCCTGACGTAATCTGATATAGTAGAAGCCAAGTGAATTATTGGAGGAACACGAAATATGAATATGATGCTATTGTTGGTCATTTATGCTGTTGCAATTGTTGGTTATGTGGTGTTTAGCCGTCGCCGTCAGGCGAAGGCTCAAGAAGATCGTTTTGCAGGTCTCGCTAAGGGTGCGGAAGTCGAAACAATTGGTGGTTTGATTGCCATTGTTGACGAAATTGATAAAGAAAATAATCGTATCGTCTTGGATGCGGAAGGTGTTTTCTTGACTTTTGACTTGAGCCGTTCAATCATGAAAGTGATCACGCCAGCACCAAGTACAGAAACAGCAGAGACTGTTAAAGAGACAATTGTTGAAGAAGATTCAGCAATTGAGTCTGCTGATGAAAAGTAAGATGTGTATTTTAGGCTAGGTTAAATCCTGGTCTTTTTGCATATTCTAATCTCCTTGGTATTAAATACTGTTCAGAACCCTTTAAAATGTGGTAGAATAAAGGATAAACTATATTTAGAGGATATTTCATGTTTAAATTTAGAAAAAAATCTCATCAAGAGGTTTTAGACAATATTCCTAATCATATCGGTATTATTATGGATGGAAATGGCCGTTGGGCTAAAAAGCGTCTACAACCGCGTGTGATGGGACATAAGGCTGGGATGGATGCCTTGCAAAAGGTAACCATCGAAGCGTCACAACTTGGAGTTAAGGTATTGACAGTCTATGCTTTCTCAACTGAAAACTGGTCACGTCCACAAGATGAAGTTAAATTTATCATGAATTTGCCAGTTGAATTTTTTAACAAGTATGTACCAGAATTAGACAAAAACAATGTTCGCATTTTGACAATCGGAGATAATAGTCGCCTACCTAAGGAAACCTTAGATGCTCTTGAAAAGGCAGTAGAGCAGACGAAACATAATTCCGGTTTGATACTTAATTTTGCATTGAACTACGGTGGTCGTGCGGAGATTGTATCGGCTGTTCAAGCTATTGCTAAAGAGGTTGAAATAGGGAGACTCAGACCTGAAGCTATTGATGAAGACCTCATTGCTAAGCATTTGATGACAGATAAGCTGCCATACCTTTATCGTGATCCAGATTTAATTATCCGTACGAGTGGCGAACTTCGTCTTAGTAATTTCTTGCCTTGGCAATCTGCCTATAGTGAGTTTTACTTCACAGATGTTTTCTGGCCAGACTTTGATCAGCAGGGACTACATCAAGCTATCTCTGACTACAATAAACGTCACCGTCGCTTCGGTGGTGTCTAGAAAGGACCTCTCATGCAAGAACGTTTAATTGGTGGGGGTGTGGCAGCAGCCATTTTCCTCCCATTGCTCTTTATCGGTGGTCTTCCTTTCCAGCTTTTGGTTGGGGCTATGGCATGATTGCAGTGTCTGAGATGCTTCGGATGAAGCACTTGGAGATGTTCTCTATCGAAGGTGTTTTGTCTATGTTGGCAGCCTTTATTTTAGTAGTGCCCATTGACCATTATTTTAACAGTCTTCCGACAGATGCCAGTGTGACAGGTTTTGCTATTATTTCTTTTTTGATTTTAGCAGGAACTGTACTTAATAGCGACCACTATTCTTTTGATGATGCAGTATATCCAATCACTTCTGCCTTTTATGTTGGTTTTGGTTTCCAAAATCTCATTGCAGCACGTTTGGATAGCTGGGAAAAAGTTTTATTTGCCCTCTTCATTGTTTGGGCGACGGACATTGGTGCCTATCTCTTTGGTCGTCGATTTGGTCAAAAAAAGTTATTGCCAAAAGTATCACCTAATAAAACCATTGAAGGTAGTGTTGGTGGTATCTTATCAGCAATCATTGTAGCACTACTCTTTGGGTTGATTAATCATAATGTCTATGCACCCCATAGTTTCTTCTGGTTGCTTAGCTGTACGATTCTCTTTAGTATCTTCGGTCAATTTGGTGACTTGGTTGAATCAGCTATTAAACGACACTTTGGTGTTAAAGACTCAGGTAACCTTATTCCTGGACACGGTGGCATATTAGACCGTTGTGATAGCTGGATTTTCGTTTTCCCAATCATGCACTTACTAGGACTTTTTTAAGGGTGGTGGTGTCTAAATGAAAGCTATTATTACTTTTTTACTGATTTTCTGTGTGATTGTCGTCTTCCATGAGTTTGGCCATTTCTTCTTTGCCAAACGATCAGGCATTCTGGTGCGTGAATTTGCCATTGGGATGGGTCCTAAAATTTTTGCACACACTGGTAAGGATGGTACCGTTTATACTATTCGTATCCTTCCTTTGGGTGGTTATGTGCGTATGGCTGGTTGGGGTGAAGATACAACTGAGATTAAAACGGGGAGTCCTGCTAGCCTAACGCTTGGAAAAGATGGCAAAGTGAGACGTATCAATCTTTCAGATCGTCAGGTTGACCAGACGCTTTGCCTATGAACGTTACTGCCTATGATTTGGAAGATAAGTTAACTATTACAGGTCTTGTCCTAGGTGAGACCAAGACCTATGAGGTTGACCATGATGCCACTATCGTTGAGGAAGACGGTACGGAGCTTCGTATTGCTCCTAAGGATGTCCAATATCAAAATGCTAGCATTTGGGGACGTTTAATTACCAATTTTGCTGGTCCTATGAACAACTTTATTCTTGGGGTCTTGGTCTTTATTATCCTTGCCTTTGTTCAAGGTGGTGTTCAAGATACGTCGACCAACCTTATCCAGGTGGCTAATGGTGGTGCTGCCCAGGTGTCAGGTTTGAAAACTGGTGATGCCATCGTGGCCATTAACAAGGACAAGGTTACTGACTGGGACAGCTTGAAAGAAGCATTGAGAGAGAATACCCAAAAATTCTCGAAAGGCGACAGCCTTTCTGTGACGGTTAAGAGAAGTAATGGTCAGGAAGAAACTATTTCTGTTAAACCCCAAGAGAGCCAAGGAAGCTACTTTTTAGGTGTCTCTCCTGTCTTAAAGACAGGTCTTAAAGATAAGATTTTTGGTGGTTTCCAAATGGCTTGGGAAGGTGCGACGGCAATCCTCGCTACGCTCAAAGGCTCATTACCAACTTTAGCTTGAACAAGCTTGGTGGACCGGTTGCTATGTTCCAGATGTCTGCACAAGCCTCAGAAAGTGGGTTGATTTCCATTCTTGACCTTATGGGAATGCTCTCTATCAACTTAGGAATTTTCAATCTTATTCCAATTCCAGCCCTTGACGGTGGTAAAATTGTTATGAATATTATTGAAGCTACTCGTCGTAAACCACTTAATCAAGAAATTGAAAGCTATATCACACTCGCAGGTGTTGCGGTCATGGTTGTCCTTATGATTGCAGTAACTTGGAATGATATTATGCGTGCTTTCTTTTAATTAGAAACAAAGAAATGAAAGGAAGTCTAAGGAACTTGACCCACGGGCTAGCCTCCTTAGTATGTAAATAATGAAACAAAGTAAAATGTTGATTCCAACACTTCGTGAAATGCCAAGTGATGCTCAAGTTATTAGTCATGCCCTTATGGTACGTGCGGGTTACGTGCGTCAGGTCTCTGCTGGTATTTATGCTTATATGCCATTGGCAAATCGTGCTATCGAGAAATTTAAAACCATCATGCGTGAGGAGTTTGAAAAAATCGGTGCGGTTGAAATGTTGGCGCCAGCGCTTTTGACAGCAGATTTGTGGCGTGAATCTGGTCGTTATGAAACTTATGGTGAAGACCTTTATAAACTAAAAAATCGTGATAACTCTGACTTTATTCTCGGTCCAACTCACGAAGAAACTTTTACAGTCTTGGTTCGTGATGCGGTTAAATCATACAAACAATTGCCACTTAACCTTTATCAAATCCAATCTAAATATCGTGATGAAAAACGTCCTCGTAATGGTCTTCTTCGTACGCGTGAATTTATCATGAAGGATGCTTATAGTTTCCACCAAAACTACGAAGATTTGGATGTAACTTACGAAGACTATCGTAAGGCCTATGAAGCTATCTTTACACGTGCTGGCCTTGAGTTTAAGGCTATCATCGGTGATGGTGGTGCTATGGGCGGTAAGGATTCCCAAGAATTTATGGCTGTCACTCCTGAGCGTACGGACCTTAATCGTTGGGTAGTTCTTGATAAGTCAATTGCTTCATTGGATGATATTCCAGAAGATGTCATGGAAGAAATCAAGAATGAATTGACCTCGTGGTTGGTAGCTGGTGAAGATACGATTGCATATTCTACAGAGTCAAGTTATGCAGCTAACCTTGAGATGGCAACAAACGCCTACACACCAGCGACTAAGGTTGTGACTCAAGAAGAAGTTTCACGAGTCGAAACACCAGGTTGCAAGTCAATTGACGATGTTGCTGCTTTCTTGAATATTCCAGAAGAACAAACGATTAAGACTTTGCTTTTCACTGCTGATGACGAACCAGTAGTGGCTCTTCTTGTTGGTAATGATCAAGTTAACGATGTGAAGTTGAAAAACTACCTTGCAGCTGACTTCCTTAAACCAGCTACAGAAGATGAAGCGCGTCAAGTCTTTGGTGCTAACTTCGGTTCTCTTGGTCCAGTTAATCTTCCTGAAAATGTTCGTATCATTGCAGACCGTAAGGTTCAAGACGTGGCTAATGCTGTTGTTGGACCAATGAAGATGGTTATCACTTGACAGGGGTTAACCCAGAGCGTGACTTCAAGGCAGAATACGTGGATATTCGTAAAGTTAAAGAAGGTGAGATTTCGCCAGACGGTCAAGGTGTCCTTCAGTTTGCGCGTGGTATCGAGATTGGTCATATCTTTAAACTTGGTACACGTTACTCTGAAAGTATGGGTGCTAACGTTCTTGACGAAAATGGTCGCGCAGTTCCAATTATCATGGGATGTTACGGTATCGGTGTAAGCCGTATCTTATCAGCGGTTATTGAGCAACACGCACGTCTCTTTGTCAACAAAACACCAAAAGGTCAATACCGTTATGCTTGGGGTATTAATTTCCCTAAAGAATTGGCACCTTATGATGTCCACTTGATTACAGTTAACACAAAGGACGAGGAAGCTAATGCATTGACAGATCGTTTGGAAGCTGCTCTTGCGGCTGAAGGTTATGATGTTTTGATAGATGACCGTAATGAGCGTGTTGGTTCTAAATTCTCTGATAGTGACCTTATCGGGCTTCCAATTCGTGTGACGGTTGGTAAAAAGGCAAGTGAAGGTGTTGTCGAAGTTAAAATCAAGGCAACTGGTGACACTATTGAAGTGAACGCAGATAATTTGATTGAAACACTTGCTATCTTAACAACTGAACAAGATGCTTAATACTAAAAAATCTTTTCTTGCAGAGGCGGGAAGAGATTTTTCTTTTTAAACGACAAAGATTAATTGAGAAAAAGGAGATAAATTCCAATTTGACAGAATTATCTAAATAGTGTAAACTTAAATCTATCTTAACTACGGAGGCATTACATGCTTGACAAATCTACCCACTGGGGAAATCTTAAAGCTTGTTATTACTTTAGTTTCTTTAGATAGGGCGTTTGTGTTTCAAGATACAAGCGTCAATAAGTTTGTATCTATGAAGCTAAAGCATTTTGTGATGGATTAGCCGATTAGATGAAGAGGTCTAACCGGTGACATAAGCTAGCTTGTGCTAGTCAAGATGCAGAGAACCAGTTGGGTCTGTCCTAGCTGGTTTTTCCATGCCGTGGTCTATTTTTAATTTCTCATTCTAAGCTAGAATTGTTCTTTAAACAGCAAGATTTAGCTTACTTTTGACGTGATAAATAAAGTGATTGTATCACTTGGGGATGCTCTTGAAGACTTGAGGATTTTTCATGAGCAATGAAACTGTTGTTTTCCCTGTGCCTCCAATGCTTCAGAAGAACATAAAAGGAAATTGGAAATAGATAAAATAAAAAAACAGAGGTGTACAAGATGAAGAAATTCTTGGTCAGTATGATGGCTGTTATAACAGCTGCCATCTTGGTTGCATGCTCCAATGCTTCTAACAAAGATTTAGTTCACATCGGTGTTCTCCAATATGTAGAGCATCCTTCCTTGTCAGCGACACGTAAAGGGTTCATTGAAGAACTCAAAGAGGAAGGGTATGTCGATGGTAAGAACATTAAAATCGATTATCAGAATGCACAAGGAGATCAGTCTAACTTGCAGACGATTTCTCAGTCGCTTATTGAAGATAATGATGTCATGTTGGCTATCGCAACCCCAGCAGCTCAGTCATTAAGCAGTTTGACAAAAGGTAAGCCAATTCTCTTTACGGCAGTGACGGATCCTGTCTCAGCTAAGTTGGTTAAGTCTATGGACAATGTTGGTGGAAATGTGACGGGGACAAGTGACATGTCTCCTATCAATAAACAGGTTGAATTGTTGAAAAAGGTCTTTCCAAACACTAAAAAAGTTGGGATTATGTATACGACCAGTGAGCGTAACTCAGAAGTTCAGGTTGAAGAAGCCAAGAAATACTTTAAGGAATCTGGTATTGAAACGGTTATTAAGGGGATTTCATCAACCAACGATATTCAAGATACAGCCAAAAGCTTGATGAGTCAGACCGAAGTCATTTTTATCCCGACTGACAATACCATTGTTAGTGCCATTAATACCTTGGTAGACCTTTCTAAAGAGACTAAAGTTCCTGTTGTTGGTAGTGATGCTGGTAGTGTAGAAAAAGGTGTCCTATTCACTTATGGAACCAACTATGAAGCACTTGGTCGTCAAACAGGTAAGTTAGCAGGTCGTGTTCTGCGAGGTGAGAAAGTTAAGGACATTGATGCGGAGTACCCTAAAACTCTAAATGTTGTGGTTAATCATGATATGGCTAAAGAACTTGGCATTGATGTTTCTAGAATTAGTGATGAGGAATCTAAAGTATCAACGAAAGATGACAAACCGATTGCCAAAAAAGATAAGGGTGTCATTAAGCTTAAGGTGAATAAGTCATCTAAGAATGGCTTTTCAAATGTGGTTCTAACATCCATTTCTCAGGGACTTCTCTGGGCGATTATGGCTATTGGGGTCTTCATTACCTTCCGTATTTTGGACCTTGCCGATTTGACAGCTGAGGGAACCTTTCCACTTGGTGCTGCAACGACAACTATCATGATTATCCGTGGTATCAACCCAATCTTTGCAACTCTAGGTGGTTTTGTAGCTGGTATGTTTGCAGGTGCTGTGTCTGGCTTTATGCATACGAAAATGAAGATACCAGCACTATTAACAGGGATTATTACCCTAACAGGCTCTATTCAGTTAACCTTTTGGTTCTCGGAAGTGCCAATATCTCTCTTTCAGGACATAATACGCTAGTGACTATGGTGATGGGGCTTGGATTGTCTAAGCTGAGTGGTGTGATTCTATTAGGACTAATCTTCGTTAGTCTTGTAGTGTTTATGTTGGTTGTTCTCCTTAATACACAGGTTGGACTTGCTCTTCGTGCAACAGGTGATAATCTTGCCATGGGAGAAGCTAATGGTATCAAAGTTGATCGTATGAAGATTCTTGGTTACATGATTTCCAATGGTTTGATTGCCCTATCAGGTGCTCTCCTAGCTCAAAATAATGGCTATGCGGATATGAATATGGGTACAGGTACAATCGTAAATGGCTTGGCTGCAATCATCTTGGCTGAGGTTATCGTTAAGTATTTACCACTTGGCAAACGTCTTTGGTCAATTGTTGTCGGAGCTGTTCTCTACCGTTTGGTCTTGGTTATGATCCTTGCCATGAACGTTGATGCTCAAATGCTGAAATTAGCTTCAGCTATCTTGCTTGCTATCATCCTTTATGTGCCTGAAGTACGACAAAAATTGAAAATCAATCCTAACAAATCCTTGACTCCAGGAGGTGACAAGTAGTGGCTTTACTTAGTTTACAACAGATTCATAAAACCTTTGAAAAAGGCACAGTTAATGAAAATCACGTCCTGCGTGGTTTAGATCTCGACATTGAACAAGGAGATTTTATCTCTGTCATCGGGGGAAACGGTGCTGGTAAGTCAACTTGATGAATTCAATTGCTGGTGTTCTCAGCATTGATGAGGGGGATATCTTGTTGGACGGTCAATCTATTAAGAAAGCATCTGTAGATGAGCGCTCTAAAGACATTAGCCGTGTTTTCCAAGATCCTCGAATGGGTACAGCGACAAACCTTTCTATCGAAGAAAATATGGCAATCGCCTATCGTCGTGGCAAGAAACGTAGCTTCTTTAAAAAGTCTATCACTGAAAGTGAACGTCAAATATTCAAGGAAGCCTTGGTAGATCTTGGTCTTGGTCTTGAGAATCGTATGAAGACTGATGCTAATTTCTTGTCAGGTGGACAACGTCAGGCCTTGACGCTTGCTATGGCGACCTTGGTTCGTCCAAAGATTTTGCTGCTAGATGAACATACAGCAGCACTGGATCCTAAGACAAGTGACATGGTCATGAATTTGACGCGTAAGATTGTTGAAGAACAAAAGTTGACAACTCTTATGATTACCCACAATATGGAACATGCTATCGAATATGGAAACCGTTTAGTTATGCTCTATCATGGTAAGATCGTCGTAGATGTGCAAGGTGAAAAAAAGAAAAACCTCACTGTTGCAGAGCTTATGGCCCTCTTCCACAAAAATAGTGGACAAGTTCTCAATGACGATGCTTGGTACTCGGTTAATATACTAGAAAAAAAAAACTATCCAAAGTTAGATTTTGGATAGTTTTTTCTTGACTATTTTTGACTAAGTGCTAAAATGAAAATATAGATTAGCAGTTGTCTATCGTGAGTGCTAAAACAACATTTTAAACGTTGCTAATCTAAATAACATTTTTGGAGGTAATTGGTATGGCATTAAAACCATTAGGCGATCGTATCATCGTCCGTTTTGAAGAAACAGAAGAAAAAACAGCTAGTGGCTTTGTATTGGCAGGAGCTAGTCATGAAACAACTAAGACTGCAGAGGTCTTGGCGGTAGGTGAAGGTACCGTACTCTTACTGGGGAATTGATTGCACCTAGTGTTGCAGTAGGCGATAAGGTCCTTGTTGAAAATGGTACAGGTATCAGTGTTAAAGACGGAGAAGATTACGTTTCAATTATCCGTGAAGCAGATATTTTAGCAGTCCTAGCTTAAATTCTTGCTAATCAGATATAAATTAAGATAAAGAAGGAGTGAGTAATTATGGCAAAAGATATTAAATTTTCATCAGATGCACGTGCAGCAATGGTTCGTGGTGTTGATACTTTAGCTGATACCGTTAAGGTAACGCTTGGCCCTAAAGGTCGTAATGTTGTTTTGGAAAAGGCTTTTGGTTCACCACTTATCACTAATGATGGTGTGACAATTGCTAAAGAAATTGAACTTGAAGATCATTTTGAAAATATGGGTGCCAAGCTCGTCAGCGAAGTGGCTTCAAAAACTAATGATATTGCCGGTGACGGAACAACTACAGCCACTGTTTTGACACAAGCTATTGTTCGTGAGGGGCTAAAAAATGTAACAGCTGGTGCTAATCCAATCGGTATCCGTCGTGGGATTGAAGCAGCTGTAGCTGCAGCTGTGGAAGAGCTTAAAGTCATTGCTCAACCAGTTGCTAATAAGGAAGCTATTGCTCAAGTTGCTGCGGTTTCATCTCGCTCTGAAAAAGTTGGTGAATACATTTCAGAAGCAATGGAACGCGTTGGTAATGATGGTGTTATCACTATTGAAGAGTCTCGTGGTATGGAGACAGAACTCGAAGTGGTTGAAGGTATGCAATTTGACCGTGGATATCTTTCTCAGTACATGGTTACTGATAATGAAAAAATGGTCGCAGATCTTGAAAATCCATATATTCTTGTGACTGACAAGAAAATTTCAAATATCCAAGATATTCTTCCACTCTTGGAAGAAGTGCTTAAGACCAGTCGTCCACTTTTGATTATTGCTGACGACGTGGCTGGTGAAGCTCTTCCAACACTTGTTCTTAACAAAATTCGTGGAACCTTCAATGTCGTTGCTGTTAAGGCGCCTGGCTTTGGTGACCGTCGTAAAGCGATGTTGGAAGATATTGCTGTATTGACTGGAGCAACTGTTATTACTGAGGATCTTGGTCTTGAACTTAAGGATGCAACTATGGAATCACTTGGTCAGGCTTCGAAAGTAACTGTGGATAAGGATAGTACAGTTATCGTTGAAGGAGCAGGAAGCGCAGAAGCAATTGCTAACCGTGTTAACCTCATTAAATCTCAATTGGAAACAACAACATCTGAATTTGACCGTGAAAAACTTCAAGAGCGTTTGGCTAAATTGTCAGGTGGTGTTGCAGTTATTAAGGTTGGTGCAGCCACAGAAACAGCTCTTAAAGAAATGAAACTTCGTATCGAAGATGCTCTTAATGCTACTCGTGCCGCTGTCGAAGAAGGTATAGTAGCTGGTGGTGGTACAGCCCTAGTTAACGTCATTGCTAAGGTTGCTGAACTTGATCTTGAAGGTGACGATGCTACAGGACGTAATATTGTCCTACGTGCCTTGGAAGAACCTGTTCGTCAAATTGCTTATAATGCCGGTTATGAAGGTTCAGTTATCATTGATAAATTGAAGAATAGCCCAGTTGGTACAGGATTTAACGCTGCCAATGGCGAATGTAGATATGTTGAATCAGGAATCATTGACCCAGTTAAGGTAACACGTTCAGCCCTTCAAAATGCTGCTTCAGTAGCTAGTCTTATCTTGACAACAGAAGCAGTCGTTGCCGACAAACCTGAACAAAAGGCTCCAGCAGCGCCAGCTACGGATCCAGGAATGATGGGTTACTAAGATTTAAGAAAGAAAAAAACCTAGGAGAAGTCGAGAAATAAACTGCACCCCAAAAGTTAGACAAAAAAATCTAACTTTTGGGGTGTTTTTATTATGAAACTAACTTATGAAGATAAAGTTCAAATATATGAATTGAGAAATCAAGGTCAAACCTTCAACCAACTTTCAAAACGATTTGGTGTGGATGCTTCTGGATTAAGATATATGACGAGATTGATTGAACGTTACGGAATAGAAATTATCAAGAAAGGTAAGAATCGTTACGATTCACCAGAATTAAAACAAGAAATGATTGATAAAGTGCTACTTGAAGATCGTTCTCAACAAAGTGTAAGTCTTGATTATTGTCTTCCAAGTGGTGGAATGTTGCCTAATTGGATAGCACAATACAAGAAAAATGGGTATACTCTTCTTGAGAAAAGAAGAGGGAGAGTACCTAAAATGGGGCGTAAACGTAAGAAAACTTGGGAAGAAATGACAGAACTAGAGCGACTCCAAGAGGAGAATGAACGCTTACGTACCGAGGTGGCCTACCTAAAAAAGTTAAAAGAGTTAGAGGAAAGGGACGAAGCC
>ENA-OQBT01000126-OQBT01000126.1-human-gut-metagenome-genome-assembly--contig:-NODE-126-length-52253-cov-7.204581_pt1 | contig 52253 bp, 57 predicted proteins | sample MGYA00242749_ERZ504557 | MGnify/ENA primary metagenome ERZ504557 (study PRJEB26092, sample SAMD00036243) | human gut metagenome | host: Homo sapiens | study: EMG produced TPA metagenomics assembly of...
ATTTTATTTTTATAGATCTGCAGCAGGACCCCCCTCCTGCCGGAGATTTCAAATTTAGCCTGCCTCCTGCATGTTCCTCGCAGAAAGCGTCTTTACAGCGCAACATCAATCCTCGTCTGCCACTGCTCTTCCTCTGTCCGGATAATTGGTGATGATGGAGTTTACTCCCCATTGCTTCATCCTTCTCATATCCTCTTCCTCGTTTACAGTCCAGACATTCACCCCGATCCCGTTCTGGGAACAGCTGCGTACATGCTCTTCCTTCAGGTATTCCAGATTCGGATGATAATACTGCACATCACAGGTTCTTGCATAAACCCCTGCATTATCCACGTATTTCTCTACCAGAAAGCCTCCTGCAATAGTCTCATCACTCTGTCTGCACAATACAATGGATGCGTTATTGAAAGAGGAAAGAATGATCCGATCCTCCAGACCATATTCGCAGATCATATCAATGACCTTCTCTTCCATACCACCATAATAATAAACACTGTTCTTCAGCTCGATGTTCGTGATCAGATCTTCCTCCTCTGCCATCCACTCCAGATACTCTCTCAGAGTCGGAATCTGAAGCCTGCCGAATTTTCCGGCAAACTTATCCGGATAACTGCAATCCAGTTTACACAGCTCGGCATATGTAAGATCATAGATATATCCGTTTCCATCTGTGGTACGATCAACCTTCTCATCGTGCATGATCACCGGAACCAGATCCTTAGTCAGCTGCACATCAAGCTCGATTCCCTCGCAGCCAGCCTCCACAGCTTTCTGAAACGCCAGCATTGTATTCTCCGGATATTCTCCGCTGAAACCACGATGTCCAAATACTTTCATTCTAATCATCCTCCATTCAATGCATTACATCATTGTGAGCATTTTTGCTAATTTATATTTCTGATTATATCATAGCATTTATTTATTTTCAACATTTTTCATCTATTTTTATGTATATTTTTTGTTGTTTTTAATCAATTATCCTTTTTAAGCGCTGATATTTTTTGTGCATTTTGTATATTTCATTTCACAGCAAACAAAGCGATAAAAAAAGCCTTTTCAGGTTTATTTTATTCGCTTTGTCTGCCGGAGGGCTGACATATTATAAGCATACAGTTTGCCATATATATCCTCTGCTGATCACTGTATGATCTGCTTCACATTTCCTGTAGCCACGATATCCACGCCTGTTCCTGCTGCATTCTCCAGGATCACGTCCCCGATCTGAACCGGTGCTTCCACACATACATCCCGCAGCGCTTCCACACAGTCAAAAATCTTTCCTTTCGGAATATCCTGTGCTGTCTTTACTGACACCACCGGCATATTTCCATTCTTCACACGAACGGTCGTTGTCACGATCCTGGTCGGATCTGTCACTTCCTTCACTGCATATTCCGCGCCTTTTTTACAGGTATTTCCTGTGACGGAAATGATCTCTTTTCCATTCATTTCCACCAGAAGGGCGCATCCCATAGGACATCCGATACAAGTAAGATTCCTTTTTTCCATTTTCATCACTCCTCCACCTGGATCACAAGTTCATGTTTATCCTGTTTCTGTTTTCCTTCCAGAATGGAAAGAAGCTGCTCTTTTTTCAATTTGATCTGTTCCATCTCTCCGGGTGCTGCCACCTGTTTTTTTCTGGAAAAGATCCGTTCTCCATCCAGATATGCACGGATGTAACAATTTTTATACACATTTCCCACACGGAAGCGGACCAGCTGCTCCTCCGCCATGTGACCGATACGGATCTCAGACGGCACTGTATAGCGGACTCCGTTTTGGGGGGAAAGCGTGATCTTTATCTCTTCCGGTATTTTGTCCTCTCCATTGTTGTTTATATAGAAAGCCGCATTTCTTCCTGCATTGCCGGCTTCCTCCGAAACAAAATCCACCAGATCATGAACATGAAGAACATTTCCGCAGGCAAAAACACCTTCTACATTTGTCTCCAGACTTTCATTTACCACCGGTCCGGAAGTCACATTGCTCAGCTTCACACCTGCCTGTCCGGAAAGCTCATTCTCCGGGATCAGACCAACAGAAAGAAGAAGCGTATCGCATTCAAAAAATTCCTCTGTACCGGGAATCGGGCGTCTGTTTTCATCTACCTCTGCAAGAGTGATTCCTTCCACGCGCTCTTTTCCTTTTATGTCAACCACTGTATGGCTAAGCTTCAACGGGATACCAAAGTCATCCAGGCACTGCACGATATTTCGCTTCAGGCCCCCGGAATATGGCATCAGTTCTGCCACTGCCTTAACCTCTGCACCTTCCAGCGTCATACGTCTGGCCATGATCAGTCCGATATCACCGGATCCCAGGATCACTACCTTTTTTCCCGGCATAAAGCTTCCATGTTTACAAGACGCTGTGCTGTTCCTGCAGAATAAATGCCTGCCGGACGATATCCCGGAATGTTCAGTGCACCTCGCGGTCTCTCTCTGCAGCCCATGGCAAGGATCACAGCTTTTGCCCGGATCTGATACATTCCCTCCTGGCGGCTCATGGCAGTGATCACCTTATCCTGCTGATATCCATGACCATGGTGTTCAGCCGGTACTCGATCTGCTGCTCTTTTACCATCCGGATAAAACGTGCCGCATATTCCGGTCCTGTCAGCTCCTCCTGAAATGTATGAAGACCAAATCCATTATGGATACACTGATTCAGGATCCCGCCCAGTTGCTTATCACGTTCCAGGATCAGGATACTCTCTGCTCCCTCTTTCTTTGCAGCCAGGGCTGCTGCCAGTCCTGCAGGGCCTCCGCCTATGATCACGATATCTCTCTTCACCATAATCTTATCATTCATGGTTCTCGCCCTCCTCTGCAATTTTTTTGTTGATTCCTTCGATCAGTCTGGAAGCTCCGCCTGTTTTTGTGATCTCCTCCATGGAAATGCCAAGCTCCCGGCTGAGGATCTCCATTGTTCTGGGAGAACAGAAGCCTGACTGACATCTTCCCATTCCTGCTCTTGTACGACGTTTTACTCCGTCCAGGGATTTCGCTCCAAGCGGTCTTCGGATCGCATCCAGGATCTCTCCCTCAGAGATCATCTCACATCTGCAGATGATATTTCCATATTCCGGTGATCTTTTGATCAGCTCATTTCTTTCTTCCAGAGAAAGCTCTGACGGATCCAGGATCCCTTTTCTCACCGGATCAAAATCCGGATTTACTTCCGGATGTAATTTTTCTTTTACGATGTCAGCAATCATACAGCCAATGGCCGGTGAGCTGGTAAGTCCCGGTGATGCAATTCCTGCACAATCGATAAATCCGGGTGCATCCTCCACCTCTTTGATCACAAAATCCATACCATCCTCGACAGCACGGAGTCCCGCAAAGCTTGTGATCACCTTCCGCAGTGGAATATCCTTTACTGTTTTACCGGATTTGACGCTTACTGTCTCCATACCCTCCGAGGTAGTTGCTGTTTCCTCCCGATCCTCCAGATCCGTAGCTGTAGGCCCGATCAAAAGGTTTCCATGAACAGTCTGTGTTACCAGAACTCCTTTTCCGCTCTTGTTCGGAAGCGCAAAGATCGTATGATTCACATGTGTTCCTGCACTTTTATCAAGAAGCATATACTCACCCTTACGAGGAGTGATATGCAGTTTTTTCTCACTTACCATATTATGAAAAACATCCGCATAGACACCGGCAGCATTAACGATACAGCCTGTCTCAAAATCACCTTTTGAGGTTTCCACAACAAAACCTTTTTCCTGTTTTCGGATGTTCTTTACTTCTGTGTCAAATTTAAATTCCACACCATTGTTATATGCATTCTCTGCCATTGCAATGTTCAGCTCAAAGGGACAGACAATTCCGGCTGTCGGTGCATACAGTGCTGCCAGCACCTGATCAGACAGATTCGGCTCCATGGCAAGTGCCTCTTCTCTGTCAAGGACCCTCAGTCCCTCTACTCCGTTTTTCAGTCCTCTTTCACGCAGCTTATGCAGCATGATAATTCCATTCTCAGTTGTACAGACAGTCAGTGAACCAGTCTGTTTAAAAGGAAAATCCAGTTCCTTCGAAAGCTGTCCCATCATATTGCTGCCCTTCACATTCAGTTCCGCCATAAGGCTTCCCGGTTCTGCATCATAACCGGAATGAACGATTCCGCTGTTTGCCTTGGAAGTTCCACAGCATACATCCTCTTCTCGCTCCAGAACGCAGATTTTCAGCCGATATCTTGAAAGCTCTCTCGCCGCTGCCGCTCCGGAAACTCCTGCTCCGATAATGATCACATCATACATAGATCTGTTTCTCCTTTCCTGTTTGCGGATCTTCTGAACTGTCCCCGGCTTTCTCTGCGCCGGAAACAGCAGAATATCCGTTGCAACACAAGCATTGCCGTCCGCAGGTAAATATTCTGCGAGGAGTACTGCTTACGAACAGCAATCTTTCAAGCGAATATGCCATTATTTTTATGCCGTAACCCTTGTAACCCTTGTAATCCTTTTGAAACATTAACATTTGTGCATAAAAATAGCCGGCATAAAAACACATTTATCCATGTGTCTTCATGCCGGTCTCTGTTCTCAATGGCATTCTCTGATTCAGCAAGCTGAATCAGATTCCTTCTTCACTTTGTATTCATTATATCAGGCTATTCTTCGTATTTCAAGTGCATTTTTCGTAAAATACATTGTTTTTTCTTTAACATGCTCTTAACTTTCTCAAAAACATGATAAGTTTCATTGTATTCCCGATTCCCGATCATATTTCCTCCACAGAAATAACTCCTTCCTGCTGTCTTACCTCACGAAATACAGTATGGCGTGCTTTCCATTTGGCAGCCTCCATTGTTGCCTGGATCACCACACTCTGTGTTTTGGATCTCTTTTTGATGATAACTACGTTGGAGATCAGGATATCCTCTTCCCGAAGCTTCTTTATGACCATACTCATCTTGTCTTCATTTTCAAACTCCATATATACGTCATAGGTATTGGAATGCTCTTCCACATAAACCTCTATATATTTCGCATATTTGAACACCAGAATAAGTCCCAGCGTGGTAAAGATCGCACCGCTGTAAAAGCCGATCCCCACAGCAAGTCCGATACACGCAGAAGTCCAAAGACTGGCCGCTGTCGTAAGACCGGATACATGTCTCTGTCCGGTCACGATGATGGTTCCCACTCCGAGAAAACCGATTCCGCTGACAACCTGTGCGCCAAGTCGTGCAGTATCTCCGATTCCTGCCCCATTAGAATATACATGGATAAAATCGCCCGTCATCATAACCAGAGTTGCCCCCATACAGACGATCATATGTGTTTTTACACCTGCCACACGCTTCTTCATTCCACGGTCAATACCGATCAGACATCCAAGAAACATCGCAAGAATCAGCCGAAACAGCGTCGATCCCATATTTAAAGTGTGCAAATAATCCGATATTGCATTACATGCTCCGAGAATTCCGCCCATAAATTTGCCCCTTTCCTGTTGTAACATTATTTTCTGCCGGTGATAACGCCAATAGCGCATCACTTCATTTTGCCCTGCACAAACGCCGCAGACCACACTCACTCCATTCGAAAGCTGTCTAGTCAGCCGGACTCTCTCTGTCCGTCTCACTACGCAGTTTTTCATATGATTCTATACCCCGGATATACATGATCTGTAGTCTCACAGCATGTAAAACAGCAGGGATACCGGCGCCTGGCGGCGGTATCCCTATCTGTTACTCTATCTACTGATCAGAGGGCATTCTGATTATTTAATAGACTCGTTATAGTTCTCGATTGCTTTGTTTACAGAAGCTGCAAGCTGATCAACAGCGTCCTGAGTTGTGAGCTTGCCATCATATACCTGCGGCATGATCTCATTGAATGTAAGACGGGCTTCTGTCTGTACGCCGGAGAGAACCCCTGCTGTATTGCAGTTTACAGGAGAATCCTTCAGCTGGTTGATAGCTGTCTCGAAATTCGGGTTTTCTTTGAGATAAGCCTTCATATCATCTGTCTCATAAGCTTTCTCGTTGATTGCAAAGTATCCTGTGCCCATGGACCATTTAGCCTGTACATCAGGAGTTGTGATGTACTCGATGAATTTCCATGCTGCATCTTCGTTAGCTTCGTTACCTGTATCTGTAATCCACAGGGATCCACCACCGATGATAACACCGCCTTCATCATTCTGCTCGATTCTCGGAAGATATCCTGTACCAACTTCGAACGGAGAAGAATCAACTGCGTTTTTCAGGATAGCAGTAGACTCGATGAACATACCAACCTGTCCGGAGAAGAACGCTGTCTGCGTATCTGCTGTTGTTGTTCCGTAATCTTCGAAGTATCCGGAATCATACAGCTTTTTCCACATGTCAAATACTTTCAGACCGCCGCCGTTGGAATCAAAATCAACAGCTGTAACTGCCTCTGTACGTCCATTGTCATTGTTTCCGTATGTTACGCCAAGTCCTGCAAGCTGCTGCTCAAAGAACCATCCGTAAATAGCCTGTGAATAACCAACCGGAGCTGCTCCGCTCTCTACGATCTTCTTGGCATCCTCAAGAACCTCATCATAAGTTGTCGGAGGAGTTTCAGGATCAAGTCCTGCTGCCTCAAATACGTCTTTGTTGTAATACAGCATAGGTGTGGATACGTTAAATGGCATTGCATACTGCTTGCCTTCTACGGTATAGTAGCTGCTGATAACATCCATAACGGAACTCTTATCATAGCCTGTGCTCTCAAATTTGTCTTCTACAGGAATGACAGCACCACTGTCATACATGAACTTTGTTCCTACGTCATACATCTGGCAGACATCCGGAAGACCGGAGTCACTCTGCATAGCAGCTTTCAGTTTTGTGATGGTATCATCATAGGTTCCCTGATACTCAGCTTTAATCTCGATCTCATCCTGGGATGCGTTGAAATCATCCACGATCTGCTGAAGCACCTCACCGTTTGTGCCGCCCATTGCATGCCAGAATGTAAGTGTTGTTTTCTCAGCTGCACTTACTGAGCACGGAGCTGCCAAAGATGCAGCCATGATTCCTCCTAAAAGAATCGCCATCCATTTTTTGTTGTTCATATAGAAACCCTCCTTTTATAATGGTCCGACCCGCCCCAATACAGGTCGGACAAATTAACATTTTTGCTACTTGCTCTTATGTGATTGGATCAACCCTTAACAGCACCTGCTGTCAGACCACTGATCATCTGCTTCTGGCCAATGATAAATACAAGAATCGACGGAATCAGGATAACCATAGCACCGGCCATAACCGGTCGGAAGTCTGTTGCCTCAGCACCCTGGAGCATACCAAGACCGATCTGAACTGTTCTCATATTTACACTGTCAGTTACAAGCAGTGGCCACAGATAGTAGTTCCAGCTCTGAAGGAATACATAGATGATCAGAGCACCCAGTGATGGTTTGATAAGCGGAACACCGATGGTATATAAGAACTTGAAATTTGTACATCCGTCAATCTCTGCCGCCTCATGGATCTCCTTCGGCAGTGTCAGGAATGCCTGACGCATGTTGAATACTGCAAAAGCTGCTGCTGCATTAGGAAGGATCAGCGCTGCGTATGTATTACGGATACCCCAGTCAGCAATAGTCAGGTAGTTTGCGATGATGATCGCCTGGCTCGGGATCATCATGGTTGCCAGCATAATATAGAACAGGACCTTTTTGCCTTTGAACTCCATCATTGCAAAAGCATATGCTGCAAGAGCACCTGTAACGACCTGAGCAAATGTGATAACACCGGATACGATCAGTGAGTTCTTAATGAAGGTAAAGAACGGTGCAAGCTGAAATGCTCTTGTGTAGTTCTCGATAGTCAGATGGGACGGCCAGAACTTTCCGCCGTAGATCTCTTTCAGATCCATCATACTAACATTGAAACAGTAGATAACAGGAACAATGATAATAATTGCAAAAATAATATTCAGCGCATACATCGCCACTTTTACATATGGTTTTTCTTTCATCAGTAGGTCACCTTCTTTTCCAGTCTAAACTGCAGTGCAGTCAGGATGATCAAAATAACAAACAGAATTACGGATTCTGAACAGGCCACACCGAAACGGCTGTTGATAAATGCTCCTGGTAAATCTCATACACGATAACGTTGGTACTCTCTGCCGGTCCGCCCTGGGTCATCATCTTGAACTCTGCGTATGCCTGTACGGAGTTGATGACATTGATGATGAGAAGGAAGAACAGTGTCGGAGAGATTGACGGAATCGTTACATGACGGTGCTTCTGGAAGAAATTCGCTCCATCCAGGGCAACGCTCTCATAAAGCTCAGCCGGTACACTCTGGATCGCTGCAGTAAGGTAAATGAAATTCATACCGATCGCCATCCATACACTAACGATCGTAACTGCGATCAGTGCATATTTCTTATCTGTCAGCCATCCGATATGAGTTCCGAGCGCCCTGTTCAGGATACCCAGAGAGCTGTGGAAAATAAACATGAACACTACAGATGCCGCTGCTGCGGAAATAGCCATCGGAAGTGCATATACAGTACGGAAAAATCCCTTTGCCCTGATCTTCTCTGTACTGATGATCGCCAGTATAAAACCGATCATAATAGAAAGGATAACTCGCATAACAGAGAATTTCAGTGTTGTCACCAAACTGTTAAGGAACGTTCCATCTGTAAAAATATTCGTATAGTTGTCAAGTCCTACATACTGTGCCACCTGACCAAGAGGTGTGGTTCTGGCAAAGCTCAGCTGGATCGTCTTAACGAACGGCCAGAATACAAACAGTATAAAAAGGATCATTACAGGAACCAGATAGAGATAAGGCTCCACTGTCCTGAAAAAAGATTTTTTACTTTTCATTGTATATCACCTGCTTTTCATAAATTTACGTACTACCGATCAGCTGCATCATCACGATATCTCTGTCCCCCTGACAGTGCTGATCATGTTGCTCATTACACATTCTGCTGAAAAACATTTCCGTTATATCTTCCAGCAATTACCCCAATACATTAAGCAAAACTCTCATTTACGTTCTGCTGTCAAAAATGCCCTCCCACTACCCTCCTTTGTATTTGCGTGTTTGTTATCTTTACCAACTTTTTACCAAATGATAACATATTTCTTGCATATAATCAACAGTTATTTCTCTATTTTTCAATGTTTCTTTATTTATTTTATACAATTATCATTTAATAACAATTATTTTTTTATCTATTTTATACAATTTACCGTACCTCAATAAGGCAATCCATTCTGATCACCTTCCATAAAAAAATAGATAAAAAAATCGGCAGAAAATAACGCATCCTTCGATGCATATCTTCTGCCGTTCTCTCTTCTCAATGGCATCATCTGTTTTTATACAAAACAGACACAATCTCAACTTGTTAATCCAGATTATACAGTAAAATCCACTATAAATCAAGACCAAACACGTATTTTTTATGCAAATCTTATAAATACTTTTTTCACAAGCAATCCATTTCATTACACGGAAATTGTCTTTAATTCACAGCTGTTGTGGAACAATTACACTTTTTTCTTCCTGTACCAGGATATTAAATACAAAACTATACCAAAAATTATCAAAAATGGAGCAACTGCCACCAAAACAGTTGTTAAAAGCATCACAATTAACGCTGCAATGGCGATCACGATCGCCTTCCCATACCATGTGCTCAGATCCAGTTTAAAGCTTCTTGCCTTTCCGGCACTGCTCTCCGTCCCATTATCCGCATAATCATCTGCACCGTAGCTCTCTTCAGAATAACCAGACTCATCATAAACAGCTGCACTGTCATCTGTATCGATCAAAGTCTTGGCGATCAGCCTGGGATCCCCCAGTTCTGCCAGAACATCTGATTCACTTCGACCGTTCCGGACCTGAGACTGAATGTAATCCTCATAATACCGCACATGAGCCGCAGCTCTCCCCTGGGTCATCTGTCCGGACAGCTGCCCCCGTAAAACCTCAAGAAACTCTCTTCTGCTCATAAATATGTCAAACCTTTCTTATGAAATATAATGAAAAAAACAAAACTCAAAACAACTCCAGAAACCTCACCTTGAAAACTTCTGCAAATTCTTTTTTATTACTCTCTTAAAATTTTTCTCATTATACCATAACCCATAAATTTAAATCAGAAACAAATCATAAAATTTTGATTAAAAAATAAAAAATCATAGTACAGCGCAAAGGGCGATTCATTTCCGGATGCCGCCAAAGCCGCATTCGGAAACGAATCGCCCTCCATGACGTTCGTTATGCCGTCAAAAATCACTCAACATGAACAGCCCCTGTACTCCTGATATTCATCGGATAGACATTTTCCCTTCCAACATACTGAGCCATATAGTCCACATACGCATCTGCGTTCTCGATCGGAAGCACGCACATGATAACTCCTGCAAAACCACCACCATGAACTCTGCAGATACCAGCACCGATCTTATTCAGAAACAGCTTGGTAAGCGCCAGACTCAACGTGATCTTCTGCTCCTTGCAATTCTGCAGAGAATAACAGTTCTGCAGCCACTCCCAGGAAGAATTACCGGACTCCTCAAGAAGACGCAGGAATCCCTCACCGTCTTTATTCTCAACAGCCTTCACAGCATCTGCAACACGTCTGTTCTCTTCATAAAAATGCATCGCACGAAGAACAGCACGGTCATTCGGAATATCCTTCACATGTGCCAGAAGATTCTCCATATTGGACTCACAGAGAAGCTCTACGCCCATAGCCTTCGCAGCCTCACGCATCTCCATAGGAATAGAAGAATATTCCTCACTGAGATCTGCATGGCCCTTACCGGTATTTACGATCACAAGTCTGCAGCCCATATCCTCAAAGGAAAATGCGATCTTCTCACAGCTGATATTCTCTTTATCAGAGAAATCCAGAAGGATCGGACCACCGGCAGCACAAGCCATCTGGTCCATCAGACCGGAAGCCTTTTTCCAGTAAACATTCTCAGCATACTGACCTGCTCTCGCATACTCGCCATACTCCAGCTTACCTTCATTAAAGAAATAATTGGTGATCGCACATACAAGCATCTCAAAGGAAGCAGAGGAGCTTACACCTGCAGCGGCAATAACCTTGGTAGAAACATAAGCGTCAAATCCACCGGTAGCATAGCCTTTTTTCTGCATATACTCCATAATACCTGCAACAAGAGCATCTGTACCTTTTGTATAGGTTTCTGTGCTGAGCTTGTCAAGATCAACAACTACTTCCTGTTTGTAACCCTCACTGATCATATGGATCACATTGGTTCCGTTTGGATAAGCAGCACCGATGGTATCCAGATCGATACTTGCCGCAATGATCTGACCGCCGTTATGATCCACATGGTTGCCAATGATCTCCGTACGGCCCGGAGCAGTAAAAAACTCTGCCTTGTCATGATGATATTTCTTCTCGAAATTTACAGCAAGATTGGTATAACGGGCGCTGCTTTCCTCTGTCTCGCCATAGATTTTTTTCAGCACTTCTGCTACCGGAATTTTAATTGTTCCCATTTTTTCTTCCTCCTGTTATATAGTTTACACCCCAGATCCGGAAGAACCTGAAAAAATCTTCCGCTCTGTCACGCTTCATGGTTACTGTTCACTCCGTTCTCAGCAACACGCTTCGCAATGCGCGGAATATTACCAGTGAATAGTAACGCTTCATGTACTTTTATTATAACAGTTCCGTCTTTTCTGTCCATAACAATTTTGTGTAAAAACCGTATTATTTTGTGGTGATCCCGGAATATCCCTTTGCATTTTCTGCCTTTTCTGATAAAATAAATTCCACTATGAAAAGCAGATATACACTTCAGGATCCGCGCACAGAAGGAAGGAGGTAACACCTTGCAGATCATCACAGATCCCGCCGGAAAAGAACTGAAAAAACACGGAGACAGCTCCTTCCCATTCCTGGTAAGCTACGAGCGGCTTTCCGGCTATGAGACCGGTTCCTTTCTGTGGCACTGGCATCCGGAGATCGAACTTACCTATATCGAAAAGGGCGAAATGCTCTACAAGATCAATCAGAATACCTTTCACCTGAAAGAGGGACAGGCAATCTTTGGCAATGCCAATGCCCTTCATGCCGGATATATGTATCAGGATCAGGACTGTCAGTATATCCCCATAACCTTTGACCCCAAACTGATCTACGGATTTTCGGGAAGCCTTCTTTTTCAGAAATATACAGAACCGATCCTCCGAAGCTTTTCCCTGTCCGCCGTACCGCTTGATCTATCCTGTAAATGGCATTCCGAGGCCATAAAAGATATCCGTGACATCATCGACCTGGACAGTAGCCGGAAACCCATGTATGAATTTGAGATCATCGCCAAACTGCAGCACTTCTGGAAAATCTTGTATGAAAATACGATCTCCCAGGCAACTCTTCCATCCGGTCAGGATGAAGAAAACTACCGCCGCATCCGTCAGATCATGTCCTATATCGCAGAACACTACTCTGAAAAGATCCTCCTGAATGATGTTTCAGACCTGATCCACTTAAGTCCCAGCGAATGCAGCCGGCTTTTCAAAAAATGCATGAATATCACTCTCTTCGGATACATCCAGGAATACCGCATTGAACGCAGCCTGGAATATCTGGAAAATCCCTCCTGTTCTATTACGGAATCAGGACTGCTGTCCGGTTTTTCGGACTCTAATTATTACACAAAGGTCTTTACAAAAATCAAGGGCTGTACACCAAGACAGTACAGAAAAAATCAGGAGCTGTGACATGCTCCTGATCTTTAACCGTTCAGTGCTCCATACATATGGAGCAGAACAATATTTATCTGTGAAAATGGCTGTTATCTGAACAACTCTTTCATTGCCGGATACAGTTTGCGGAATTTCCGGTATTTTTCTTCATATTTTGCAACCAGCTCCGGTTCCGGTTCTACCGTATCTACTACCCTGACCAGCTTATTACAGATTGTTTCCACGTCTGGGTATTCACCGCAGCCTACTGCTGCCAGCATTGCACCGCCCATGGACGGGCCTTCCTCATTCTCCGGCACATCCACCTTCAGGTTCATCACATTTGCAATGATCTTTTTCCAGAGAGGGCTCTTGCTCCGCCGCCGCAGATCTTGGTGCGCTCAATATGGATTCCGAGACTTCTTGCAACCTCAAGGGAATCTCGAAGTCCGAAAGCAACTCCTTCCAGAACAGCCTGGGTCATATCTGCTCTCGTGGTATCCATGGACATTCCGAAAAATACGCCTCTTGCATCCGGGTTGTTATGCGGAGATCTCTCTCCCATCAGATATGGAAGAAAGAATACCTGATTCTCACCAAGCTTCCGGATCGGTGCCTGCTCTGCCACGAAATCCTTTGTCTTAAGAATCTCCTCTGACCACCATTTGTTGCAGGAAGCAGCGCTTAACATGCATCCCATCAGATGATAGCTTCCATCTGCATGGTCAAAGGAATGCAGTGCATTGTTTTCATCCACTCCGAAATCTTTGCTGGAAATAAAGATCGTACCGGATGTTCCAAGGGAAATGTTGCACTGTCCATCGCCAACCGTTCCTGTTCCGACAGCTGCTGCAGCATTGTCGCCTGCACCTGCTACAACCTTCACATCTTCTGAGAAGCCAAGCTCTTTTGCAACCTCCGCTTTCAGGTTTCCGACTACCTGCCAGCTCTCGTACAGCTTCGGAAGCTGTGCCTCTGTGATATGGCAGATCTCAAGCATTTCCTTTGACCAGCAGCGGTTCTTCACATCCAGAAGAAGCATACCTGAAGCATCGGAAACATCTGTGCAGAAGGATCCGCTTAAACGATAGGCAAGATAATCCTTCGGAAGCATGATCTTTACAACCTTTTTAAAATTCTCAGGCTCATGCTTCTGCATCCAGAGGATCTTCGGTGCGGTGAAACCTGCAAATGCAATGTTTGCTGTGTACTGAGAGAGTTTATCTTTTCCAATGACTGAATTCAGGTATTCTGTTTCCTCACCTGTACGGCCGTCATTCCAGAGAATCGCCGGACGAATCACATTGTCATCTTTATCCAGAGTTACAAGACCGTGCATCTGGCCGCCAAAACCGATTCCTGCTACTTCTTTGCGGTCAATTCCTTCTGTAAGCTCTTTGATTCCTTCCATGCTCTGAGTAAACCAATCCTCCGGATTCTGCTCAGACCAGCCCGGATGCGGGAAAAACAGCGGATATTCTTTTGATACAATGTTGCAGATCTTTCCGGATCCTTCCATAAGAAGAAGCTTTACAGCGGAAGTTCCAAGATCAATGCCAATATAATACATAATAATTTTTCCTCCTGTAAACACAGAAACCGCGGCTCTCAGTTCGCAGCGTCTGCACGCCTGAGAGCTCGCGGTTTCTGAATCGTACTTGATTTAGCAGGATCAGTCCGCATCTGCGGATGATCTTATCTGCCTGTTTTAATTATCTCCAAGGATTCTCTGTCGGATATCTCACGCCTGCCGGCTGATTGTAACCGATCTCTTCAACCGGTACACCGATATATTTGAACACCTCGAAGAGAGCTTTTCCGTGATGTCCGAATGCTACAGCACCGTGATGCGGGAATCCTCCCTCGATCAGCACATGACGATAGAAACGTCCCATCTCCGGAATTGCGAATACACCGATAGCTCCGAAGGAACGTGTTGCAACCGGAAGAACCTCGCCGTGTGCGATATATGCGCGAAGCTTGTTGTCCGCTGTACTCTGCAGACGGTAGAATGTGATGTCGCCAGGTTTGATATCGCCCTCAAGAGTTCCGTTTGTAACCTCGATTGGAAGGGATCTTGCCATGATCATCTGGTATTTCATCTCACAGAAGGACAGCTTGCTGGATGCTGTGTTTCCACAGTGGAAGCCCATAAATGTATCCTGAAGTGTGTAGTTGAATTTACCTTCGATGGACTCTTTGTACATATCCTTCGGTACGGAGTTGTTGATGTCAAGAAGTGTAACGATATCATCACTTACAACCTGTCCGATGAACTCACTTAATGTTCCGTAGATATCAACCTCACAGGATACCGGAATTCCCTGTGCTGTCAGGCGGCTGTTTACGTAACACGGAACGAATCCGAACTGTGTCTGGAATGCCGGCCAGCATTTACCTGTCAGTGTTACATATTTACGATATCCCTTGTGATCTCTCACCCAGTCCTTCAGAGTCAGCTCATACTGTGCAAGTTTCGGAAGGATCTCCGGCTTCTTGTTTCCTGCGCCAAGCTCCTCTTCCATCTCTTTAACGATTGCCGGGATTCTCTCATCACCTGCATGATTGTTAAATGCCTCGAAAAGATCCAGCTCAGAATTCTCCTCGATCTCTACGCCAAGGTTGTAAAGCTGTTTGATCGGTGCATTGCATGCAAGGAAGTTTGTAGGACGCGGTCCGAAGCTGATGATCTTTAAGTTGCTAAGTCCTTCGATTGCTCTTGCGATCGGAAGGAACTCATGGATCATATCTGCACAGTCCTCTGCGTCACCTACCGGATACTCCGGAATATAGGCTTTTACATTACGAAGCTGCAGATTGTAGCTTGCGTTCAGCATACCGCAGTAAGCATCTCCACGTCCCTGGCAAAGATTATCCTGTGTTTCCTCTGCTGCTGCGATGAACATTTTCGGTCCCTCGAAATGTTTTGCAAGAAGTGTCTCAGAAATCTCCGGTCCGAAGTTTCCAAGATATACACAGAGTGCGTTACAGCCTGCTTTTTTGATATCCTCCAGAGCCTGGACCATATGGATCTCACTCTCTACGATACAGACCGGACATTCGTAGATATCCTTTGCATCGTATTTCTTTGTGTAAGCTTCTACAAGAGCTTTTCTCCTGTTTACGGAAAGACTCTCCGGAAAACAATCTCTGCTGACTGCAACGATTCCGATCTTAACTTCTGGCATGTTATTCATAATCTTCATTCTCCTTTTTATATCCGGCAGATTTTCCACCGGTGATATTATTGTTCGTTTGTAACTATTCACTTCATCAAAAATCAGTCAAGTGTGATATTTTCACCCTTCAATCCATTGAATGCGCCTTCGATCTTCGCATCCTCATGAGCGATAAGCCATTTATTCCTGGCTGTCATCAGACCGTCCTCTCCGTCCTCTGACATTGAAAAATCAATCTCTGTGTTGGTTCCTCTCGGAAGAACAACTACACACTGAAATCCGCTCTCATTCACATGACACGGTGCATAGTGGAGAGTTGTTGCATAAACCTCGATCCCGGTTCCTGCCGGTACCAGAAATGCCTCCACCTTTGAGGTATCGTATGTAAGATCCTCTTCTATATCCTGCTGATGTCCGATAAGCAGTACAAGATCTGTCACTGCTACATTGATCTCGGAATTCCATGATATTCCAGGGCATTCAGCTTTTTATTGTGACCATTGCAATATCCGATCTGGACAGGTAATCCACCAAACGCTCTGTTTTTCAGCTCTTTTTCCACATCGAGAGCTTCCAGCTCCTCTGCTGACGGAACATATACCACATCCTCCGGAACCGGTGTATGCTTCATCTCCTTCAGAAGCGGACCGAAATTGTATCCCTCCAGAACCTTTCCGTATCTGCGGAAAGCCGGATCTGTTACTTTCTGAATTTTCACGATTTAACCCTCCTTACAAAATTACTGTTTCACAGCTTCTCTGTATCTTCGTTTTGAACTGAAAAAGCATACCACATCATGGTATGCTTTTCGCCGCTTTTCTTGACTCATTCATAGCACTTTTTTGACATTTTTATGATTCTGACGCTCCACTCTTCCCGGCAGGATCCCGTAACGCTTTACAAATTCCCTGGAAAAAGCCCTGCTGCTTGCAAACCCGTTGTCAAGTGCGATGGAGCTGATGGTATGATCTGTATTCAAAAGCTCCTTATAGGCATATGCCATGCGGATATCCTGTAAATATGTCTTAAAATTGACCTTCGCATATTTCCGGAACATCCTTGACAGATATGCATCGGAATATCCGAACATGGCTGCAAGTCCGGAAAGCCTGAGATCCTCCTTGTAATGCTCCCGCATATAAGTGGTTATTTTTGACAAAGCATCCAATCTGCGGCTGATCTTCAGCGCATTCTCCTCCACCTCTGTTTCCCTGTATGCGGAAACCATAAGATAAAGGACTTCATAGAACACTGCCCTGATACGGAATTCGTACCCCGTTTCCCCGGATACGTACACCCGATACATCTCACGGATCAGAGAAACCATCCGCCTGTCTGTTTCCTCAGACTCTTCGTTTCTGCTCCGAAAACGGATGAACCTCTGAGCGGTAAAATAATCCGAAAACTGCTTCAGCGGGATCTGCAGTACGATGGTCTCATTACGTACTGGCGCCTGAATAGAATGTACTTCATTGGAATTAATGATCAGAAACTCCCCTGCCTTCAGCGGATACTCTTTCTCATCGATATAGAAATAAAGGCTCCCCTCCATCACCGCAAAGATCTCGATCGAAGTATGCCAGTGTTTTTCCCTTACATAATTTCCGTTTCTTCCTTCAAAAAGAAAAAGCTTAAAAGGAAATCCCTCATTGGGAATGATCAATTCATGCTGAAACTCCATGCTCCTTCTCCCTTTCCTGCTGTCCGGTCTGGATCCGGCGCATCATACTTCCGTAAAAAGCCGCCAGGATCTGCTGAAATAACGTTCCGATCATAACCGGAAATAATGTTTCCGCCGGAAAATACGCTCCCGCGATCACCGCACCGGCACTGATGTTCCGCATTCCGGAACCATAGATCATGGAAACCGTTGCCGCTTTATCCTGCCTTGTAAGAATGGCAATGATCCAGCCGATGGCATATCCCCCTGCTGCCAGGACCAGGATCGCTGCTGCTACCTCCAGCCGTTCTCCGTTAAGATGCTTCATATAAGGAGAAACCTTGGAGGAATTGGAAGTTACCACAAAGATCAGGCACATTTTTGAAAAAGGTGCCAGCTTTTTCGGCCAGGTCTCCATAACCTTTCCATGGCTGACTTCATTAAGGCACATGGCAAGGACTGCCGGCAGAGCGATCATGAAAACCAGCTCCTTCATCATTCCCACAGTATCCATTTTTACGCTGGAGCCCACTAGGAGCTTCAATACTGCCGGGATCAGAAAGGGAGCCAGGATCGTATCGATCACAACCAGCGAAAGTGACAGCGGACTGTTTCCATTATAAATGGACACCCACATCAAACTGATCACCGCTGCAGGTACGGAAAATTCCAGCACCATTCCTGTGATATAATTCATATTGCCCGGGAACAGAAGATGTCCCAGACCGCAGGCGCCACCGGTCCCAGCACATGAAGGACCAGCAGCATCAGGATCAACGGAAGCGGCCGCTTAAACACATCTGCCACATCACGGAATCTGGATTTCAGTGCGCCGATAAAGGTCATAAACGCAAAAGCATACGTCACATAGGGCACGCCATGCTTCGCAATATCCGGAAACAGTACCCCCGTAAGCAGACAAGCCGGCGTCACAAAAGCCATCCATTTCTCCATAAAGCTGTTAAATTTTTCCAGCATATCACACCTCTTGTTTGTCTTTTTTTCTGTTCTTTTTTACAGTTTATCACAAAAAACAGCGGTGCAAGAAAAAAATCCCCTGTTTTATAGCCGATTCCGGACAAATATGATATGATAGTACCCATCCAAAAGCAACCTGAAACCAGGGCGGACTACAGATATCCGCCAAAATGATCATTTATTATGATCTGGAAAACGAGGCAAAAAATGATTTCTTTAATTATACCATGCTTCAATGAGGAAGAATCTCTTCCGCTTTTTTACCCGGAAGCCACTTCTGTCCTCAGGCAAATGAACTGTGATTATGAACTGATCTTTGTGAATGACGGTTCCAGAGACAGAACCCTTGAGATTTTAAAAGAACTTTCCGAAAAGGATCCTCATGTGATCTATCTTTCTTTTTCCAGAAACTTTGGAAAGGAAGCTGCCATGTATGCAGGCTTCTGCAATGCCGGCGGCGATTATGTAGCAGTGATGGACGCTGATCTTCAGGATCCGCCGTCCCTTCTTCCGGAAATGCTGGAGAAGCTGGAATCCGGAGAATATGACAGCGTTGCCACCAGGCGTGTCAGCCGTGACGGAGAGCCACCTATCCGGAGTTTTTTTGCCCGGAAATTTTATCAGCTGATCAATAAGATCTCGGATGCAGATATTGTGGACGGTGCCAGAGACTTCCGTCTGATGAAACGCAGTATGGTGGATGCCATCGTCTCCATGAGTGAGTACAACCGCTTTTCCAAGGGAATCTTCGGCTGGATCGGTTTCCGCACCTGCTGGCTCCCCTACAAAAATATCGAACGCGTAGCCGGTGAGACCAAGTGGAACTTCTGGAAGCTGTTTAAATACGCCGTCAGCGGCATCATCAATTTCTCTCAGGTACCGCTGACCATCGCCTCCTGGTTCGGAACGACCATGACCGGTTTTTCCTTTCTGGTCCTGGTAGCCATCATAGTCCGAAAGCTGATCTTTGATGATCCGGTCCCAGGCTGGGCTTCCACCATCTGTGTCATCATCTTCATCGGCGGCCTGCAGCTTTTCTGCCTGGGTATCATGGGACAGTACATAGCAAAAACCTACATGGAGGTCAAGCAACGCCCCCATTACATCATAGCAGAGTCCAACAAAAAGGACTTTACACCCATACGTTGATTTTTATTCTGTCGGCAGCTCGACCACCTGATATTCGTGACCCAGCGCCGGCAGGATTTTTTCTTTTACATCACTGGTCTTCATTAACAGAGTGGAAGTATTGATGCACGGATGGCATCCGAAATATTCTTCATCCAGGACTTCTTTATCGATCACCAGATGTACCTTCTTTTCTCTGTCAAAGATCAGTCCCATCAGACTTAAGGATCCCGGGGTAATGTTCAGATATTCCTCCATCTGCTCTCCGTCTGCAAAGGAAAGTCTGGCTGTTCCGATCTGTTTGGACAGAAATTTTGTTTTAAACGGCTTCTCTCCAGGCATCAGCAGAAGATAGAAATCTGTTTTCTGTCGGTTGCAGAGAAAAAGATTTTTGCATATCTGCGCTCCCAGAAGCTGATCCACTGCCTCGCAGGCCTCCATGGTCATCAGTGCCTCATGATCTGCTCTTTTATATTCAATCCCAAGACTGTCCAGAAAATCGTACACTGCGATTTCCTTCTCCAGACGGCCCTCGATATTCTCCGGTCTTCCTGTATAGATCGTTTTGTCAATTCTTGGTTCTTCCATGGTGTCTCCTCCGTTATTTTTACATTCTCATATGTGCAGGTCTTAGTCGCAGCATATTACGCTTTGCTGCTTCACCCGTAACCTGCCGATTTGTTTAATCATAGCACACCTGTAGCAAATAAGATACTCCGGATTTCCGTCTGACTATTGACGATATCAGCCTCGGATGCTATACTCTCAGGCAGAAAGGGAATGAAGTTCTCCCCCGATCTTTATCGAAACCGCCAATGAGCTGATGACTTCTGTGCAATGCACGGGGTTACCAGCTTTTTTTGATGGATTTTTAAGATCCGGGAGATTGAAAGGAGTTACTATGACAAAAGAAACTATCCAAAAAGAACATCGGATCCTACAGCTGAAATATGCTGTCCTTGCAGTGGTCGTGGGAATCTGCGTCGGGATCGTAGATACCATCTTCGGCCGGGGCCTGCTGGCGATCTCTGATCTTCGCACCGCACACTGGCGATATCTGCTGCCCTTCCTGCCTCTGGCCGGACTTCTTATTGTGTGGATGTATCATCATTTCAGCACCTTAAGCTTAAAGGGCATGTCCCTGATCTTCGAAACCGGGCAGAAAAAAAGAGACCAGATTCCTCTGGCCCTTGTCCCTCTGGTAATGATCGGCACCTGGATCACTCATCTCTTCGGAGGAAGTGCCGGTCGTGAAGGTGTTGCCGTGCAGATCGGTGCTACACTCTCTCACGAGGCAGGACGCAGGCTGCATATCCGGGAAAATAAGCCTGTCATGCTGATCACCGGTATGGCTGCCGGTTTTGGCGGTCTGTTCCAGACGCCACTGGCCGCTGTATTTTTTGCCATGGAGGTGATCGTTGCCGGATATCTTGAGTACGATGCGCTGCTGCCGGCACTTATTGCCGCATATACAGCCTCCTTCACCTCTCATTTCCTGGGACTGGAAAAATTTGCTGTGGATATCCAGGACACCTGGACTGTGACCAATCTCCGAAGCATGATCTCTCTCATTGCTCTCGGACTTGCCTTTGGTCTAGCAGGACGATGCTTTTCCGTACTTCTTCAGAAAGCAAAGAAATTATTCGGGGAAAAAATTTCAAATCCGCTGATCCGCATCGGTGTCATGGCCATTCCACTAGCAGCTCTGCTGTTTGTGAGCTATGGCGGACGCTACACAGGTCTTGGAACCAATCTCATCTCCGCTTCCTTTGCCGGAGAAACGATCTACGGATATGACTGGATTCTGAAGCTTTTGTTTACTGTATTTACACTTGCCATCGGTTTTCAGGGCGGCGAAGTGACACCACTGTTCTCCATCGGCGTTTCCCTTGGAGTCGTCTTAGGTTACATCCTCGGGATCCCTCCGATGATCTGTGGGGCACTTGGCTACGCCGCAGTATTCGGCAGCGCCACCAACACCCTCATCGCCCCGATCCTCATCGGCCTGGAAGTCTTCGGCACCCGAAACACCATCCCCCTTATCCTGGTATGCATCCTCGCTTATCTGGTCAATGGAAATCACTCCATTTATGGAGCACAACAGAAGGCGCTTTGCAGGTTTGAGAAGTAGATATGTACATATTTTTTATTCGGTCATGGCTGACTCGGTTGTGGCCGAATAAAAAGCGGTACTTTTTTAGATTTTTTCTTGCATACGAGAGCAACTGCCAATGCAATAAACATTAATATTGTTATAACTCTTTCGAAAATGCTCAATATCAGATTCGCCATATGATTCCTTTCTTCAGCTATTAATGGATTCTATCTCCGAATCATCATATATTTTCTTTAACTCTTTTCTCATTTCCTTATTGATACTTATATATTTTGAATCACTATCAGCCCATTTTACTTTCAGGATATCGTGTTTGCGTATATATAATACAGGCAGCCGGCTTCTGTGCTTAGCCATAAAGATTCCCCCGCTTTCATAAAAAGTTTCCTGCAGGTAATCATTTATTTCATCTACCTGGATTACAAATGTAAAACGAATATCCTTCTTTTTTTCTTCTCTGCTCATCTCATTGATCCAGAACTCTGCAAATTTATCATTTAACAACAAAACATCATTTCTATCCATATCTGTAATATCTATAAGCGCCCAGATATTCACCTGATTATTTCTATTTTTCTTGAAAAAACTTACTTTTCCTTTTTCGTCCAGTTCATATTCTGACTTTTTTTGGTACTGGTTATGTAAAAGCCCTTTTCCAAATACAACGTTTCGCTCTTCGACCTCTTCTGGAAAAGTTATTTTGATATCTATTAACTTCTCGTATTTGTAACAAATAAAACTGAATGGCATCCAGATTCCTTTTTTATTCTCTATATACCTATAGCTTCTTGCATGAATCCTAACACTATGCTTCAGAAATTCAACATACCCCACTATCATTAAAATATACAGTGATAATAACGCTTTTTCAATCGCATCATTCCCACTGCTATTCGTCCAACATTTCCAACAGGAATATACTGCTGCAAAAAAAACATCTGTCAAAAGCAACATTTGAAACAGGAAACAACCTCTGATTCCGGAAAACCATTTTCGATTTTTTCTCATCATCCCATAAACATATAGAGGATTTTCATCTACACTTTCCGAAGAAATATCCTGATCCGCTCTTCCGCCAAATCTGAATACCCATCCAGTCAATGCCATATATCCCAAACCGGCTACTGCAAATGTGAATCTATCATCTTCAAAAATCCAACGATATGACAAGAATAAAATACAAAATAATAAAATTTTTTCAGGTATCTTTTTTCTTTTCCTTCGGTCTATTCTAATCCCCCCTAATTATTAAATACATACCGTTTTGTATTGGTGGGAATACCTTTCCCACCAATACGTTTCCCATATATTTTATATGCCAAAATTATACGTAAAGCCAATATAACTTTTCTAAAACTTCATCTACTTTACTGGTCTGATAACTTTCTGTTCCAACAAATGTTGCAACATTTTCCCTTACAAAATTATATACCTTGGCAACCGCTTTCTTCGTTTTTTTCCATGTAGATTTTAAAAAATGCACTATCTTTTTAAAGAAAGTTCCCTCTGGATCTCTATTAGATACCGGATTATTTCCACAATAGCAGAATACATTGCACATTGTGCTGTTAAATCCGGAAATATACGAATCCACACTGATAAATCTCCGTATCTCCGGATCATAATACCGGTTCTTCAGATAGTACATTCCGGTTTCTTCGTCGTAGTAATAGCCTCTGTAGCGGAACGGGTTTGTTTTTCCGATGGTGCTGGCTTTGCTGCCGGTGATGCTCAGGATTTTTCCCCAGCTGTTATACTTGTATTCTACTACAGTCTCTCCTGCATCGTCAATCAGTGCAATGACATCATTCTGGAGATTTCTTACGTAAAAATAGTCTTTTCCTGACACTCGCATTGAAACAGGATTTGCTGCGGAATCATAGTAATACCAGATTCGGCGTCCCTCACCTTTTTCTGTTACCAGAAGATCTCCTGCCATGCAGTATTTAACATTTGAACAGCGTGTTAATATCGAGAAAGGTCTTACCGAGAACAAAAGCTTCGCAGAAATTGGAAGAATTATCAGTAAAGATCCTTCAACAGGATCTAAGGAAGTGCGCCTTCATGCACATATCAAAAAGCGTCCGGATTCGGGTTATACCAATCAAAAGAGATTGCAGATGGATGAATAAGCAGAATTAGAACGGCAGTACAAGATATTAAAACGGATACGAAGTGGACAACCAAGCATTAAGATCAAATAATTGATAAAAAGACGTGAACCATAGAAATGTGATTCACGTCTTTTAAAAGATACAGGTGTTTTGAACAATGTTAAGATTTGCCAGAATCAATGGAGCAACAACTTGATATTGACATAGGAATGGTTATGCGAAAAAGCGTTCCCTTTCGTGTTGATAAGAGTTCTATATCTCCCTGGTGTTGGAGAAGAATCGTTTTAGTGATAGAAAGACCAAGACCATTGGAGCCATTGTACCTTTTGCAAATGGCGTGAAGATTTGGTTTTTCAACTCGGGGCTGATAGATGCTCCGTCGTTATAAAATAATATGATAATTTGATCTTTCTGATTTTGGTAAGCCTGATCGCTATTTGAGAATCTTTGTATTTAAGCTGATTTTCCAAAATGTTTTCCAGAACTACCCGTATTTTATGCCTGTCAGCAAAAATATTTAAATATGGATGGATGTGAAAATGTACATACTTTACCATGTGGATTTGTGTATGATAATCGGCAAAAATCGTATCAAACATATCAGACAAACTAAAAATTTCTTTTTGAATTTCTTTCGTACTAAGCGTTACATACTGTAATAGTGACGAAACCTTTTCTTTCATTCTGGTTGTTTGCTCTAGTATAATATTTAAAGAATCATCTAAAGTTCCTATCGGATAAATTTTTTCTTTAGCTGAAACGGCATAGCTTTCTATAATCATGATAGGAGATTTCATTTCGTGAGAAATATATTGAAGAGAACTTTTTTGCAACTGTTCTTTTTTTAAAAGTTTAATATGCATTTCATAAAAACTATTTTCAAGTGCATCTATAAGATTATTATTATTGCATGGCTTAACTGGTTCAGTGTTTAAAGCCAGATTTTCCAGTTTGTGTGCATATGCTTGAAGTTTTGCCAATTCAGAAGAAAATTGTTCTTTCAATAAATCGAAAATAAAAATATAAAATAAATACAAGTAAAATAACAAATGCAGCTAAAGATCCCACAATATATGGGAATACTTCATGATAGAGATCTCTGATAACAGAGTATTTATAAAAAAATTCCCCATTTTTTGGCGTTAAAGAAATACAATAAATTAATTCTTTATTATCAATTTTTTCACGATAAAATTTTTCGATTTCCTGTTGGTTCAAAGCTTGCTGGTAAATATGATCTCTGGTCTCTTCGTTGTATGTAGCTTCCAAAACATCAATAGAATCTGTACTTACGCCCAAGAGCCATTCGTTTTTGATGCCCATTTCTGCGGCATATTTGAGATTTTCTTCATCAATTATGCGATCTTCAAAAATATGATTATAATGGTAAAATGACCAATAGTAGATGATGCAGAGAGAGGCAGCAGCAATTGCAAAAGCAAGAATAACAGAAATAATAAAAAAATTTTTGTAAAATCGTTGATTGATTGCTTCTTTTCTTATCATAATGTGCACCTGTATCCGAAACCGTAGATTGTTTCTAAGTGAAATTTTGGAAGTTTTCTACGGATATTTTTTATATGATTATCTACTACACGGTAATAGCCATAGTAACTTTCACCCCAAATATCTGTAAGAAGCTGATCTCGCGAAATGGCAACTGAAGGATGCATTACAAAATAAAGGATAATATCAAACTCCTTACTGGTAACAGGTATTTGAAGCTGTTGCTCAGTGCAGATCGTTCGTTTGGCCTCATCAAGGCTATACCCATTAAAGTTGATAAGTTTTTTGAGAGATATATTATTGTTTTTTAACAAATTAGAAACACGATAACAAAGTTCTGCTGGTAAAAAAGGTTTTGCTAAATAATCATCACACCCCATTTCAAATCCTAATACACGATCAATGCATTCCCCACGGGCAGAAATCAAGATAACGGGGATATTCCTATTTTTATCTTTAATCTTTCTCATCAATTCAGTGCCACTACCATCTGGAAGCATGATGTCAATAATATAAAGATCATACAATGAGTACCAGTTTGCTTGCCTATAGATATCTTGTATGCAGTAATAGGGAGCAACTGAGTGACCATCGCGTTCCAAATAGGTTTTTAATACTTGATTTAATGCTTTTTCATCATCAATTAGACATATATTTGCCATATTCATCCCTCCTAATTTGTGTAGATATTTTATCATATTTTTATTTTATAAACATAAAAAACACAATTTAACACAATTTATTAAAAACAAACAAAATATAAATAAAAAAAAACGAAATAGTATCATATTTGACACAAAATTAAATCGTATACTATGAGTACAGCAAGCAAAACTGCATAAATATCAAAAAAAATTGGGGGAGGGAACTATGAAAGATTCAGAGCAAAAAGTAAGAAAGAAAAAATTTGAAATGCCATCATCAATTTGTATTTTGATAATACTGACGATCGTGTTGGCAATTTTAACACATCTTATTCCTGCGGGCGAATATACTCGTGTGGATAATGTTCCGGTAGCGGGAACTTATATGCAGGTAGAATCGAATCCACAGGGAATTTGGGATATTTTGGCTGCACCAATGCAAGGATTCCGTGGTGCAATTGACATTATCTTATTTGTATTCGTGTTAAGTGGATGTTTGGGAATTATAGGAAAGAGTAGATCACTTGATGCAGGTCTTATGTATGTGATCAATCGTTTAAATGGTCGAGAAAAACTAATGATTCCTATAGTAATGTTTATCGCATCCATTGGTGGAACAACGTTTGGATTTTCGGAAGAAACTATTCCATTTTATCCGATTCTTATTCCGATGTTTATTGCAATGGGCTATGATGCAGTGACTGCTTGTATGGTTTTATTCCTTGGATCTGGAGCGGGAATTGTTGGTGCGTTGATCAATCCTTTCTCGGTAGGAATAGGTTCTGATATTGCCGGAATTTCTCTTGCGGATGGTATGCTGATTCGAGTTGTTATTTATATAGCCACAGTAATCGCTTCTATTATTTTTACTATGCATTATGCAGAGAAGGTTCGTAAAGATCCGACCAAATCGGTTGTTTATGATATACGCGATGAAATAGAATCACATATTCATAAATTAGGTACCGATGATATTCCTGAATTTACCAGACAAAGAAAAGCTATTTTAACAGTGTTTGCTTCTTCCTTTATCGTAATGATTTTAGCAATCATTCCATGGAGCAGTAAATTCAATATTTACGTATTTGATAATATTCACGAAAATCTTTGTCAAATTCCATTAGTGGGACGTCTCATTGGAAACATGCAGCCCTTGGGAGGCTGGGGAATGAAAGAACTCACTGTAATCTTTCTGCTTGCAGCTGTTATTATTGGCAAAATGTCTCATATGAAAGAAAAGGAAATGATTTCCCTGTTTGTTGGAGGCTGTCAAAATATTCTGGGAGTTGCCATTACTCTAGGCTGCGCGAAAGGTCTATCTGTCATTATGACAGATGGCTTGATTATGGATACAATTCTTCATTTTGGAGAAATCTTAATGAGTGGTGTTAGCAGAGTTGTATTCCCAGCTCTTGCATATATTGTATACATATTTTTGTCTTTTTTTATTCCATCATCATCAGGATTAGCAACGGCAACCATTCCCATTATTGGTTCATTAGGTGAATTTCTTGGTGTTGGTAAAGAATTTGCAGTCATGGTTTGTGCAGCTGGTTCTGAAACTATGAATCTTATTTCACCTACGCAGGCGGTTCTCATGGGGGCATTAGCAATTGCAGGAGTTCCTTTTCCACGTTGGGTAAAGGCAGTTCTTCCATTCTTCTTTATTGTGATTGCAATTGTTAGTACTATCGTAACCATTGCAGTGCTTTTATAAAATTATATTAATATATTAAAAAGGAAAAGGAGATTATTGCATTATGAAAACAACGAAAAAAATCACAGTGATTGGTGCAGGAAATGGCGGAATGGCAATGGCATATAGTTTGGGCCAGATGGGGCATGATGTCTGTATTTATGATTCCCCTAATTTTCCGGCTCAGATTAATGCAGTTAATGAAACAGGGGGAATTGAGGCCGTTGCTGAACTACATGAATGTCCTATGTTAAATGCAGGATTCTCAAAAATTGCGTTGGCAACTACAGATATTAAGGCTGCTATGGAATTTTCAGATATCTTTATGATGGTTTGTCCTTCCTTTGCGCAGGAAATTATGTTCAATAGTATGATTCCATATTTAAGAGATGGCATGAAAATCTTTATTGTTCCTGGAAATTATGGTGGATTAATCTTGAACAAATGCCTTCAGAAATCAGAGAAAGCGGGTATGGACATCACATTTTTAGATACCATTAGCTTGCCTTGGGCAACGCGTTTAGCTCATGCTGGTGCTGTAGCTATTATGGGTGTAAAGGAATTTATGCCAATGAGCATATTCCCGAATAGTAAGAAAACTCCAGAATTGATGAATTTGGTTAATGAGGTATTCCCGATTCGACCGGAATTTTTATCAAATCCTATTGTGGCTGCTTTTGAAAATATCAATTTTGGTGCACATCCGGTATTGTCAATTTTGAACATGGGTCTGTGCGAGAACTTTGATGGTCAGTTCAATTTTTATGCGGATTGTTGCTCTACAGCGGTCGCAAAAGTTGAGGATGCATTGGATTTAGAACGTCTTGCAGTTGGAGATAGTTTACATATGCATTTGAGAACAGAGCTGGAAGCAAATAATGTTCTTTACGCATCGCATGCAAAATGTATTTATGACTTTAATCGTGAGTCGAGTGTTCATTCTAAAATAAAAAATGCACCTAACACATCAAAAGCTCGTTATATTACGGAAGATGTTCCATATTTGTTTGTTCCGTTTTGTGAGCTTGCAGATTTGTGCGGTGTAGATGTTCCGATTGCAAAGGCACTTGTAACAATAGCATCTTATTATAATGATGAAAATTATATGAAAACTGGAAGAACCCTGGCGAAGATGGGATTTAATCATTGGACAAAACAAGAGATTCTTGAGTTTTTAGAAGCATAAATCAGCCATGTTTTCCAAAGTTCCGTTTTTCGGATCAACGAAAAACTCCACAATGCAAAGCAGGGCCTTGCCCTAACAAGAAAAAAGCCAGGAAAAAACCCCTGATATTAAAATCAGGGAAGTATTTCCTGGCTTTGAGTCTGGCTCTTACGCAATCTACAGTTGCCGGCCGGCTTCTCACTCAGTTTTTATGTGGTTTTCTTATCTCTTATGTGTTCTGTAATAAAAGATCTGCTTTCTGTATCGCTGTTCATTGCAATGTGCCAGCTGTATCTCCACCTCTTTTCTGCATCTGGGACATTTGATCCGGAGGATTCCGGAACAGTCACCTGTCAGATCGAACAATCTGCTGTTGGAGCAACTCGGGCAATGTACTCGTATTGCTTTTCTGTCGGGTGTTCTTTCTTCGATATCCACCACTTCTCACGCTCCTCTTTTTTCGAATATATGTTCGTTTCTTATATTTTCCATTATACAAACTTGTGTTCGTTTTTACAATAGTAAATTTTCCCTCCGACAGCTTTCCAATCTCTCACGTTCATGCTATACTGAACCTATCTCTGTCTGCCCGTTTCAGTCATGGGGCAGACTTATTTTTTTCAGGAAAGGATTTATTTATGAAGCGTATCAAAAATATCGATTTGCTCCGTGCGGGGGCGATTCTCTACATTATGCTGTATCACTGCTACGTTCTGTCCGGGCAGCCATGGCAGTCGCATACAGCCATCCACACATTTCTGACTCTTGGAGGTGAAGTAGGAGTTACACTGTTTTTTCTGTTAAGCGGATATGGGATTTATCTTTCCCTTTCTTCTTCGGAGGCACGAGGCTGTCTCCCCGGCTGGCGGGCTTTTATGAAAAAGCGCTGCATCCGCATTATGCCCCAGTATTATGTATGTATCACGGTCCTTCTGATCTTTATGTCCACGCAGATGTTCAGCAATGAGGGACTTCGTCACATCCTTGCGTACTATACTTTTACGGAGAACTTTTCCCCGGTGACTCATGGTTCCATCAATGGTGCGCTGTGGACGATGGGCGTGATCTTTCAGTTTTATCTGATCGCCCCGTTCCTTTACAAGGCAGTCCGGAAAAACTGGCTCGTCTCTGCCATTGTGTCCATTGTTTTCACTGTTATCTGCCGGTTCGCAGTCGTCCGTTATCTCCACGCTTCCGGTGTTTCAGATACCTCTGTATATTTTGTATACGAGCGTCAGGTATTCTCTGCGTTGGATAATTTCGTGCTGGGAATGGCTGCTGCCGCTTTCTGGAAACAGACCGGAAATCGTATGCAGGATTACCGGCTGAAGCTTGGACTTCCGGTTTCTATTGCAAGCACCGCACTGATCCTGGTATGGATCTTTTATTATCACAGTCACGGGCTTTATGGCACTGCTCCCTCCGGTTATCCGGCACATTCCATCCTGGCGATCCTGTTCAGTATACTGCTTGTGGGATTCTCCCTCCTGCCGGAAATGGATTTCAGGTTTCTGCGTCCGCTGTACTTCGTAGCCCGGAACCAGTACGGGATCTATCTGTGGCATATGCCCATCATCATGATCCTGCAGGCCAATGCGCCATGGTTCAACACCATGAGCCAGCAGCGCTTCTGGCTGTTTTTGCCATGTATGGTGGTCATCACCTGCGTATTCGGCTATTTTGCAACCCACTTTATCGATCATCCCGCTTCTGCGAAAAAGAAAGGATAACTTCCCATGAAAGACAGAACCGCCGTTAACCACAATATCCGCAAGCATTTTAACGAACTGATCTACAACACAGCCCGTTACACAGAGATCGCATTATCCATCGTGATCATTATCGTGATCGCACTGTCCGGACTGCGTCTGATCCTTACAACTGCCGGTACCTCCATCATGGATATGGACACCAGCTTTTTTACCAGTTTCCTGTCACAGGCACTGTCCCTTGTAGTCGGTGTGGAGTTTGTAAAAATGCTCTGCCGCCATTCCGCCCAGACTGTTGTCGAGGTCCTGCTTTTTGCAACAGCAAGGCAGATGGTCGTGGAACATCTCGATCCTGTACAGACACTGATCGGGATCATCGGTATCGCCATTCTTTTTGCCGTCCGGAAATATCTGATGACGGACAGCGATGATATGACCCCGCATCAAAAGAACGCTTCAGAAGAATCCTCAAAAAAAGCTTTCTCTTCTGAGTGCAAATGAGCATAATTGCAGAAAAGCTCCAACTGTATCCCGATATTGATACGGTTGGAGCTTTTCTTATAAATTGCATTGATATAAACCCTATACGATACTATTGTCCACGTCGGACCAGTTGCATGCCACAGCGGCTATCTCCAGATAATATACCCCGCATAGATCAGGTACATACACACCATGGAAATTCCCTCTTTCCGGCTGATCCTCTGCTTTGTGGCCGCATAAATCCACACGATCAGCGAGAACACGATAAGTATGACAATATCAATAATATTTTCCCGGATCAGTGCCACCGGATTGATGGCAGATGCAACTCCGAGAACCATCAGGATATTAAAAATATTGGAGCCTACCGCATTTCCCACAGCCATATCCACTTCGTTCTTTCTGGCTGCAACCACGGAAGTCACCAGCTCCGGAAGGGAAGTTCCAATAGAAACAATGGTCAGTCCCACCAGTGTCTGGCTCATTCCAAGATCAATGGCAATGCGGCTGGCAGCATCCACCGTAAGATCTCCGCCAAAGGCAATGGCAAGTGCGCCTCCCACAATAAAGAGGATGCTCTTCGGCCAGGAAAGGATGCCGATTTCTTCTTCCAGCTCTTCCATTCCTTCCATGTCCACATTTTTTCCTGCTGCCCTGGCCTTCATGGCACTTTGGATCATTACCACAATATAGCCTGCAAAAAATCCCAGCAGGATCATTCCATCCAGATGACCAAGTCTCATTCCGATCGTATCTCCTGCTGCCAGGATCCCCAGCCCCAGAAGAAGGAGCGCACAGATCATGGAAAACGGAATATCCCTCCGGATGGTTTCCTTCTGTACCAGGATCGGTGTCAGGATGGAACAGACTCCAACAACCACCATCAGGTTAAAAATATTGGAACCTACCACATTGCTGACCGCAAGCTCATTGTTATTGACCAGTGACGCTGTAACGCTGACTGCAGTTTCCGGCAATGATGTTCCCATTGCCACAATAGTAAGGCCGATGATGATCGGCGGCACCTTCAGCCTTTTTGCGATACTGGAACTTCCTTCTACAAAGAAATCCGCACCCTTCATCAGGAACACAAAGCCGATCACAAGAAAAACTAACACAAGGATCAGCGGTGAACTGTTTACCAGATTTTCCATTTTTCTTCTCACTTTCTTTTTTTATTTCCCATAACCCGGAGATTCATTGTCGCCCGCCCTGCTGAAAAAATTCTTTCCGGCATTCTTTTGTTACATAAAAAAGACCCATGTATGCCCTGCTGCAATAAAATATAACAAAGCATACATGAGTCTCATTCTTTAAGATTTGCCAGGTTTTTCAGAAAAAACCGGGTCTGTTGACAAATCACACTTACGTGCGAACTACTCCCTCATGGAATTAAAATTTTCAATTTTTTTCAATTTAACAGAATTGTTTTTAAAAGTCAACCCCTGGCCGGTGACTTTTCTTTATCGAAAGCACATATTTTATGTATCTTTATTATTTTCTGCTTTCAGAAACAATCCCCTTCAGAATCTGTAAGACTCCGTCTTCACTGTATGACGGACATACTTCCCTGGCTGCTGCCTGCACTTCCGCTCTGGCATTGGCTACCGCATAGCTCCTTCCCGCTTTCTGAAGCATGGCGATATCGTTGAGGTTATCTCCAAATGTACAGGTTTCCTCCGGAGAAATTCCTAACTGTTTCTGGATAAATTCGACAGCTGTACTTTTTTCGCCCTCCGGCGGAGTACTGTCCATCCATTCTTTTCCGGCAGCCGCCAGTGTTACCTTATCCCTCCATGCCGGTGTAAAATACGGTGCACAAAGCTCCTCGCACCGTTCCGGGTGATAAACAGAGAATTTCAGCACCTGTTTTCCCTGAAGAGAAGAAAGATCATCCACTTTTCTCATATCATAACCATAGGAATCCCGCAGCCACCGGAACATCCTTCCATTCTCATTCTCCGCATAGCAGCACTCCGGTGTGGCAATAAAACAGTCACATTCCAGCATTTTTTCTTTCACCATATGATGCATGCGTTTCCAGACCTCATCCGGAAGTGTATGTACCTTCAGGATCTTATCATTCTTCCGGATCACCGTACCGCCATCTGACACAAAATACACCAGATCCTTCACCGGCTCAAACAGCTTCCTCTCACTGTCATACTGCCGCCCAGAACACACCACAAAGGTAATTCCCAGCTCAGTCAGCTTCCGGATCACTGTCATATATTCCGGATTGATAGTCATGGTCCCGTCTTTTACAAGAGTTCCGTCTACGTCTGTTGCGATCAGTTTTATCATGTTGTTTTACTCCTCTACATCGGACAGCTTCTTTTTTCCTCTTTATCCATATCTCCACGGACATATCTGGCATTGAACTCCATATTGATCTCACGGATCTCTTTTTTTCCATCAATATAATCCTGATACATATCCGCAAGTCTCGCCATACAACCATCACAGTTTGCGGAGATATTTCCCAGAGATTCCTCTACGATCTGTTTACGTTCTTCTTTTGTTGTATCTTTGATCAGATATCCTGGCATTGTTTTTTCCTCCTGATAGATTCACCTGTATTTCAGGTGTTTTGTCCTTTCATTATTGTTCACTTTTTCTGTAAAAAAAAACTGCTTGTATCAAACAAACAGCTTTACAAAATTTTCCTTTTCTGTTTTTTTATTCTACTCTGGCCAAATGTCAGTGTCAACACAATTTACTTACTTTCACCTGATATCACTCCGTAAGATTAACAGTAATAAATAACACATGCACAAGTGCTTCATTTCTGATTATAAATATCTATAAATTTATGTAGCATGCAGTTTTCAGGTCAACAACTATATTTTTTATAAAAAAAGAAACGAGCACCCCACCCAGCAGTAGCCGTACGGTAACAAACCCGTTTCTTTCTTTTTTAAGAGTACTATAATCCATATACTGATGTCAACAGCATTTATGTTAATTTTTCTTTTGATCATTCAGCATCGCAACAATATTCATTGCCGGTAATAAAATAGGTGCCATTCCCGGCTGAGTTGTTATGGTAGAAATATAGCTTCTAATATATGGGAACAGAATAGCAATAGCATTTCTTTCAAGAATACTCATGTTTTCCTGCTGAGTATTGAATATTGCTCTTCCTTTTACCCAAACACATACTTTTTCATCTTGATCTGCAACTTTAGTTGTAAGAATAAGTTCAAACTTATCATCACCGATTTTATTCAGACTATGATCAACCTGAACTCCTAATTCCAGATCATCTAACGATCCATCTTTTTTTCTAAAGCTACTTTCTATAATTTCAATTTTGTCTAAAATAAGAGCACTTTCATATTTAGATCTGACTTCCATATTTTTTCTCCTAGCATGCAGTTGCGTAATCATCCATAAAATCAAACTCTGGCTTTACATTACTTGTATTAATGTTGTTATTCGAATAATCAAAATACTTCTGAGGCGGCGTCAAAATCTGTTTTACATCTTCCTCTGTAATTGCATGCACTCCCTCTGCATCTCTTATCATAGGAGTTTTAGCAGTTTTACTCAATTCAACATTATACTTCTCGCACAATGAAAAGAACAATTCTTTATCTAACATTAAATCACCTCTTCTTCTTCATTATATATTAGTTTTGTTGATTTAATACATTCTTTTTTTGAAACACAAATTTGACGTTCATTAAATCCAAGGCCTGTAATATTCACTATTTTCTTCTGTAATTCTTTATCCTTTTTGTTTCTTCGCATTGTATAACCTGCATAATCTTTCTGAAATGTTCTGGTAATAACAGCGATATTCTTTTTTTGCTTATAATAATCAAAGAAAAGAGCACGAAAATTTTTATCATCAAATACAGGCATATTTCCAGAACAATTTTTTTTAATTTCATCTATGCATTGGATAATCTCAGCGAAAAATGCATCCAGTTGTTTATTATCATCCAAATCCAATACTTCTTCATCCGGTGCTTCTATAGTCGCCCTAAAAATCACTCTTCCAAAATCGTTATTATGTAAAACAGCTGTTGCAGACCACCATAATGCTTTCTCATAATCGTCAAAAAAATATACTCCCTGTCCCAACCAATGATCAGCACGATAGTTACATTTCGCAGGATCAAATCCATTGCTTTCTATACTGTCTTTGTGTTTTGAACAGGTTCCATGATATCCTATTTCATTCATTCTTTACTCTCTTTTGGATTTTTATCAACGTCACTTTTTAAGTAACTCAATTTCAGATTTTATTCAATACAGATATGATTATATATTTTACCACGCTCAAGCAAGCTCTGCAATCTCATTTCCATACAATAACAATAGAAGAATTTTTTTATCACTTTTACTTTTTCAAAATCACTTTCCTTTTATCTCTCTTCAAGCCACTGGTCAATGTTCCCAAAATGTACCGCCTGCAGGTTATCTACATCAACCAGTTGCGGGAAGCTGTTTCTGCCCTACCTGCGGAAATAAGTATTCCATGGAACGCACTACTTCCATGTCTTTTAAACTTGTTAATGTCTAGCACCGCCATTGTGTTTTTACTATTGATAAAAACCTTCGTGACTTTTTTCTTGAAGACCGTACTCTGCTCGACTGCCTCTTTCACTGTTACCAGTGTCGTCTCACGTATGTTCTTCAAAATGAATAAGTCTAAATGATGACGAACTTGATGACGATTTTGGAGAGGAAGGCTTTTATATCTTCTAATCCAAGAAGCGTCTTGTCGTTGTGCCCGCCTCCGTGCGGGCATTTTTTTATTTAGGAGAACGCCGCAGGCTGTCTTTCCTATAAAAGAAACGTGCGCCGCCAGGCGCACGACGCAGATATCGCTCAGGCACTGGACGCAATTTAATAGAATCAGGTATGTTTCGAAAAAGGAAGAACTCAACGCTGTTCTTCCTTTTTTTGTGCTTTATTTTGTGGATTTTTCATATGTATTTTTTTGTATTAATGATATATTATTGGTATAATATACAAAAAAATAACTTGTTCACTTGCATATGGAGGTCTAAAAAAAAAATGAAAAAATCTGATCGCTACAATATCGGCATTCTTATTGGTGGCGTGCATACTTATTTTCCCAAAGAACATATCCGCGGCATTACCGAAGCTGCCAGAGAATTAAATGTTAATGTGTGTTTTTTTCTCGGAACACAGACCAAAGATTTCTTTGAAGATCTGCTAGGTGGAACTCACAAAGATTCTTTTGATTATCAATTCAAAACTATCCACGATTACAGTCTTATCGGTGGTCTTGACGGATTGATCATCAACTACGGAACTCTTGGGCTTCAATTAAAGAATGAAACTGCGGAAAGATTTGCATTGAAATTTAATTCGATTCCTACAGTATTTCTTACAGAGATTGTTCATTCTCCAAACTGTCATTCCCTGATCTGTGACAACAAAAACGGAATCCACATGGTCATGGAGCATCTGATCAATGAGCATCATTGTCGAAAAATTCTTTTTGTAGCGGGTCCTTCTCAGAATACTGATGCAAATGAACGCAAAAACACATATCTTGAAAGAATGGCTGCGCACAATCTGCCGGTCACTCCACAGATGATCGCACAGGGTGACTACTCTGAATTTGTTGACCGCCAGGTTCAGCACCTTCTGGATGATAATCCGGATGCACAGGCCATCGTATTTGCAAATGATGAAATGGCATTTTCCGGATACCGCGTGTGTGAACAATGTGGTCTTGAAGTTGGCAAGGATATCCTCATTACTGGTTTTGATGACTGCGAGCGCGCTTCCGGTATGGAGCCTCCTCTTACAACCGTTCAGCAGGATGGCGTCCTGATGGGAAAAATGGCTGTCTATGATCTGATAGCCAAACTGGATGGCAGGGAAGTTTTGTCCCGAAGAGTTCCTGTTTCTCTATGTGTCAGAGAATCCTGTGGATGTCAGGAGAAAATTCCGGAAATCCGCAGTACTCCTGTAAACCTTACTGAACAGATTCATAAGTTAAATCGCACAATCACAAATATGAAACTTGAACTGATCAACTTTCAGAGAAAATCCTGGTTTATTCCTTCCTTAGCCAGAAATCTGAATGACTGTATGGATGATGAATATGCTTTTCTTCTGTCAGCAATGGAAAACATGCGTGAGCTTCGAACCAAATGTACTTACCTCTTTCTTCTGGATGAACCAGTCATCTATCATCAGAATGATGAATGGATATGTCCACAAAATCTTCGGCTTGCTGCCTATTATCGAGACGAAGAAACAGCTACTTTTCATCTTTATGACCGCCAGCCTGTAAACGCTGAAAATGGCATCTGCCAGTTAATGGCAGATAACGACCGTCACCAGTTTATGGTATTTCTGCTCTTCTCCGGAGAAAAGCAGTATGGTCTTCTTGCATGCGATATCCAACCGGAAGAATTTCCGTTCTTCTATGTGATAAGCCTGCAGATTGGCCTTTCTCTTCATTATCTTGAAATCAGTAAAGTAGAAGTTCTCCGTCGTCAGGAAATGTCCAGGGATCTTGAGCTTGTCCGTGAACGTAACCGGGAACTTGGATTAATCTCCAAATATGATGAACTGACAGGACTTCTTAACTTAAGAGGTTTCACTGAACAGATCAAGAATTTTTGCAGCAAAAGCGAACATCAGCGCGCCTATATTATCTGCGCTGATCTGGATCACCTTAAAGAAATCAATGATACGTGGGGACATCCGGCAGGCAATTTTGCCCTGCGAAGTGTCGCTAATATTTTTAACGGCTGTCTCCGCAGCCAGGACGTCGTTGCCCGCACTGGCGGTGATGAATTCCTGATCCTCCTTAACTGTCAGGAAAAAAATTTCCAGAATATTTTCCGCAAACGAGTCCGGGATGCATGTGCTGCTTTTAATGCAGAATCCGGCAAACCATTTCTCGTGGAGGTTTCTCTTGGAATCACCGAATTCAAGCCAAGCCCGGAAACAGATATTCCTGCAATCATCGAACACGCTGATAAAGACCTTTATGAAGCCAAAAAGCTCCGCAAAAACTCCGTTCGTCGACCGTAAAACGGGATGCAATATATTTTAAAATGGGGCTGTCGGAAAATAGATAGCCCCTTAGCTTACAAATATTTATACATTGATTTCAAATACTGCGGATTGTTTTTCTAAATTACCATCATAGGTGTAAAAATTAATCTTAAACATCCCCGAAATAGATAAGTCACAGGTTTTTACACAAACCTGAAAACGAAAAAAAAGCCGAAACCATTGATTTTTCAAGGTTTCCGGCTTCTTAAATTAGCGTGCGTTAGAGGATTCGAACCCCCGACCTTTTGGTCCGTAGCCAAACGCTCTATCCAGCTGAGCTAAACGCACATCTTTGTTGGTTTTCCTTTGTGATATTTCGTATCACCGCTGCAACAATATGTATGATACTCTAAGACCTATAAAATGTCAAGGGTTTTTTGAAACTTTTTTTGATTTTTTTTAAAAATATTTTTTATTGCTATTTTTGATGCAAAAGCAACAGTTTTTTAATTCCGTCTAAGTGCCTCGATCGGGCTCAGTTTCGCTGCCTTTTTCGCCGGATAGATTCCGAAGAACACACCTACTGCACAGGAGAACAGCGTAGCCGCAGGATGGTTCCCGCACTGATTCCAGGTGTGATGGTCATTCCCATACTGCTGCTGATCACCGCACAGATCACATAGCCGCCTGCAATCCCCAGCACAATACCGATCAGCCCGCCTATGATCGTCAGGATCGCCGCCTCCGCAAGGAACTGTAACATAATAGACGAGGTTTTTGCTCCAAGGGATTTCCGGATACCGATCTCCCTGGTACGCTCTGTGACGGACACCAGCATGATGTTCATAACACCGATACCACCTACCAGAAGAGAAATTCCTGCAACAAAAGAGATAAACGCTGTGACCATGCCAAGCATCTGGTTCATGGATTCATGACATCCTGGAAGCTCTGTACCTGGAAATATTCATCTCCGGCACACTGGTGACGTCTCTCAAGAAGATTTATGATCTTATCTGCGACCGCCTGGGAATCCAGACTCTTATCCGCCTGAACTATGATCTGATAAAATTCTCCGCTGCTTCCGGTAAAGTCGTCCATGGCCGTATAAGGCACATTTATGGTCACCGGCATTCCATCGTAAGTATAGCTGACAAAGGTTCCGTTCTCTTTCTGTGTGGTAACTCCGCAGATGCGGAATGTCTTGGTCAGATCATAGCAGGTGATGTCCAGTGTCATTCCCACTACATCATCCGTTCCGAAAAGCCTCTTCGCATCGGCATCGGAGATCACGCAGACGTTTTTTCCCTCTTCGACCTCCTTCTGCCCGAAATAGCTTCCGTACTTCACAGAAGCATTGTCCACCAGCTTGGCATCCTGGGCCTCCCCGGTCACTGTAAGATTAAAATCACCCTTTCCGGTTACGGTCTCGCCTGTATAGGAATCTGAAACATTAACACCTTCCACGCCATCCAGCTCCCGGACTGCATCAATATCCTCCGGCTCGATCCAGACCTGGTCTGCTATGGCATCATCACTGCAGTAAACAGCGATCTGGCCGCCGCCGATATCATTGATCTCGCTGTTCATCTGATTCTTCGTACCCTCACCGATGGACACAATGGCGATCACAGATGCGATACCGATGATGATCCCTAACATGGTGAGAAAGGATCTTCCCTTATTGGCCATGATATTATGGATCGCCATTTTGATATATTCATAAATATTACTCATTAGCAGTCTCCCCTGTCTCTGCTGCACTGTCACTGTCTGCCGCTGCTGCCTCTGCCTTCATTCCCTCTTCCAGGGAGCCCAGATCCTCGATGACCTCATCTCCGGCTTTAATTCCATCTGTGATCTCAACAGAATCTTCGGAACTGATTCCTGTAGTGATATCCTGTTTTGTGATCACACCATCCTTCAGCACATAACAGAAGGAACCATCCTTGCCGATATTTACCACTCCAGCCGGAAGCGTTACCACATCCTCTGCCTTTTCTGCATAGATCTTTACCTTCGCATCTACTCCCAGAAAAATATCCTTGTCTGGCTTGTCGATGCTCACTGTGGCAGAGATCAGTGTGGAGCCCTTTTCGTTGGTTGTCGCAATGTGACTGATCTTAGTCACCTTGCCGGTATATTTCCTGTCCCCAATGGTGATGTCCGCATTCTGGCCTTCCTTTACCTTATCGTAGTCATACTTGGACACATTGATATCAACGCTGACCTTATCTGTATTCTGCAGGGTAAAAAGCTCCATTCCCTGTGTTGCCGCTGCGCCCTGCTGGACTGCTGATTTGGAAATGACGCCGTTAAAATCCGCCGAAATGCCTTTCTTTCCTTCTTCTACCAGTCTTTCGCAGATTTTGCATCCAGCTCAGTAAGATTGTTGCTGACACGCATTTTTTCTTTCTCTTCTTCTGTAAGGCTGGCAGAATCCGCCTCTGCAATGGATTTCTGGGAAGCAAGGTCCGACTGCAGATCCGCCAGATCAGAGGTTGCCTGTTCGATCGCATTCTCAATGGCAGAAGTATCCACTGTACTTCCTGCAGAAGAAGCATCCGCAGATGCATGATCTGTCAGCCCCGGTGTTTCCTCTGAAGCTCCATCGGTAACAAAATCACCGGCTGCACTACTGCTGTAATCGGAATACTCCGGCATTTTCGGCTGGCTGGCCTTCTTATCCTCATAAGCTTCCTTTGCTTCCTGGCAGGCGATCTCTGCCTGACTTCTTGCTGCTTCCGCTTCATCTAGCGCCTGGGCATTCTCATCGCTCTGCTCTGCCTGCCACTGTGCAAAAGCCATCTGATACCTGGTATCTGCCTGATTATAAGCATTCTGTGCCGTTACATAATCGGAATTCAGCTGTCCCAGCTCCTGCTGGTACTGCGGAAGTGTCTCATTCTGATATGTAGCCAGAGCCTCCGAATACGCTCTCTGAGCCTCTGCATCCCTGGCAGCCTGGGCCTCTGCCTTTGCCTGGGTCTCCGCCTGGGCCTGTGCCTGCGCATCTGCCGCAGCCTGAGCCTGTACAGACGCCAGCTGTGATCTCAGGGAAGCCAGATAATTCTGCTGCTCCCTTACCTGCTGTTCCAGACTGGAAACCTTTGCTTTTGCACTGTCCTGCTTCTTCTGGGCCTCATTGGATTTATTGATGGAATTTTTATAATCATACTGTCCGGACTGTACATTCAGCTCTGCTTTCTGATTATCCCTCTCCAGATCCTTCACTTCAAACTCTATCAGCTTCGTTCCCTTTGAAACCGTATCGCCTTCTGCGAAGGATACGCTTTTGATCTGTGCGTTCACAGGAGAATAAAAGGTCTTCTGCTCATCACTGACAACGGTTCCGGTTGCATCTACGATCTCCTCCACATCTCTTGTCTCCGCTTTGGTAACAGCAACCTGCGGAATCTGTGATCCCCCGCGGCCTGCACCTGATGCCGCATAAATACCGCCTGCCACAACAACCACTGCTGCCACACCGATCACAATCTTTTTCCCTTTTTTCATTTCTTAAGCCTCCTCGACAAATTCCTCATTGATCGTATCTGATTCAATTTTTCCATCCATGATCCGGACCACACGTCTGGCCTGAGCCGCGATCCCATTATCATGAGTGATCAGGATCAAGGTTTCTCCTGATCTGTGCATTCCCTTCAGGATTTCCATAATTTCCCTGCTGGATGCAGAGTCCAGATTTCCCGTTGGTTCATCTGCCAGGATCACCGGCGGCCTGGCTGCGATAGCTCTGGCAATAGCCACACGCTGCTGCTGTCCCCCTGACATTTCGTTTGGCTTATGGTCCATACGTTTCTCAAGTCCGACTTTTTTAAGAGATTCCACAGCAAGCTTTCTTCTTGTTTTCCGGTCGATCCCACGATAGATCAGAGGAAGCTCCACGTTTTCCAGCGCCGTAAGATTTGCGATCAGATTAAAGCCCTGAAAGATAAAACCAATCTCCTTATTTCGTACCACCGAGAGATCATTATCCTTCATTGTGGATACATCTGTTCCATTCAGATAATATTTCCCGGAGGTGGGGACATCCAGACAGCCCAGCATGTTCATAAAGGTGGATTTTCCGGAACCGGACTGTCCGATAATAGCCACAAATTCACCCTTATGGATCTCCAGGTCCACATGATCCAGCGCCCGCACCTCATTTTCTCCGGGATTGTAAACCTTGCACAGATCTACTACCCGTACCAATGCATCTTCCATAATAAAATTACTCCTTGTAAAGTAAATCAGTCCCAGGCAAGCCCCTCCTCTGCTTATTGCTTATTGCTTTTCGCCATTGAAACAGAGAGCTTCCCTGATCAGGTTAAAAATACAGAGCGAAGTCTGCAGGGGATACTGCTGTTTCTCGTCGGAACGCTCCAAGCCAAAACAGCAGCAGGCAGACTGCTCTGTCATTTCCGGGAAAACCCCGCTCATTGATCTGTAACGAAAAGATTACCTGAATGTCTTCAGAACTGACACACATTTATACATCTGTTTATGCATCAAGTAAAAACGCCTTATATGCCTTGTATGCCTCATATACATCCGCCTTGCTGGTAACCTCCCACGGAGCATGCATACTCAGCACTGCCACGCCACTGTCGATAACCTCCATTCCGTAAAGTGCCGCAATATAAGCGATGGTTCCGCCTCCGCCAAAATCAACCTTTCCAAGCTCTGCTGTCTGGAAAGCAACATTGTGATCATCAAAAATCCTGCGAACTCTTGCAACGTACTCTGCATTGGCATCGTTGGAACCGGATTTTCCTCTTGCTCCGGTGAACTTGTTAAGAACGATACCGCGTCCAAGATATGCTGCATTCTTTTTCTCAAAAGCCTCACCATAGGCCGGATCATAGCCGGCACTTACATCAGAAGAAAGCATGCTGGAATTACGAAGAGCTCTTCTTAATGCAAGCTCGGAATAGCAGCCCATTCCGTCCAGAAGCTCTGCCACACTGTTCTCAAAAAATCTGGACTGCATGCCTGTGGCACCAACGCTTCCGATCTCTTCCTTATCTACAAGGAGACAGCAGCCAGTACGCTTCGGTGTCTCCTCCATCTCCAGCATTGCCGCAAGGGATGTGTAAGCGCATACACGGTCATCCTGTCCATATGCTGCGATCATGCTGCGGTCAAGTCCACAGTCTCTTGCCTTTCCTGCCGGAACGATCTCCAGCTCTGCTGAAAGAAAGTCCTCTTCCTCAATACCATACTTCTCATTTAAAATCTTCAGCACATTCTGTTTTACCGCATCCTTTTTGGAATCATCCGGAAGCTCTGCAAGAGGTCTGCTGCCGATCAGGATATCCAGCATCTCACCCTCAATAACCTCTGCTGCCTTTTTCTGGAGCTGTTTTCCGGAAAGATGGATCAGAAGATCTGTGATGTAAAGTACCGGATCTTCCACATCCTCACCAATGCTGATCTCCACAATGCTTCCGTCCTTCTTTGCAACAACACCATGCATGGCAAGAGGCAGTGTCACCCACTGGTATTTCTTTACACCACCATAATAATGGGTATCCAGATAAGCCAGATCCGTATCCTCGTACAGAGGATTCTGCTTGATATCCAGTCGCGGAGAGTCAATATGTGCACAGAGAATGCTCATACCTCCGGAAAGCTCTTCCGTTCCTACATGAAACAGAGCAACGATCTTCTTCATCCCTACCGCATAAACCTTGTCACCGGCCTTGATCTTCTCGCCTTTTTCAAGCTTCGACTCAAGAGATTCATATCCGGCAGCCTCTGCTTCCTTCACGATTTCTGCAACACATTCCCGTTCTGTTTTTCCTTTATCCAAAAATTCTCTGTAAGCCTTCGCAAGCTTCTCCATTTCTGTCTCTTCTGCTTCCTTATAAGAAAGCCACGCATTTCTTCTTTCCATTTTAGTGGTCCACCTTTCTTTATAGCTTCCGGCAGCTGCGTTTCTCATCATATTATCTGCAATCTGTCTACTATTATAGGTCAAACATTTACGAATTTCCACCGCAATTCCCATTCTTTACAAAATCTTTATGATTCGTTATAGTAGTTCTTAAGAATTGGCCCTGTATCCAAAATTTTCAGGTATCTCACACACGGAAAGCTTTCTGTTTCACCGTAGACTTTACCTGTATGCTCCAACAGGGCAAAGGAGGAAACAACATGCAAGCATCTGCTCAGCTAAAAGAGCTTCTTCACAGCATCAACCGCAAAAGCTATCCTGCATACAAGTCTCTGCGGGGTGCATACCAGTTTGACCGTTATATTTTGTCCATTGACCACGTGCAGGGGGATCCTTTTGCCTCTCCCTCTCACATCAGTGTGAAGCTTTCCCACCGAGACACCGGATTTCCGGCAGAATATTATAAGGATTCCCTGACCCGCATCACACTGGGAGACTTTCTGAACCGCCAGTTTGAACAGCAGGTAAACCGTTATACCTTCCGTGCAAAGGGCTCCGGAAAAAGCGGCCTGATCTCAGTAAGCCACTGCGATCAGGAGGTTCTTGCACGTACCGCCTGTGAAATAACGGAAAAAGGCATCACTGCCCGTTTTTTCATCGGTTTCCCGGCCAATGGCAGAACCATCAACTCTCCCGAACTGGAAAAAATCCTCTTCGATTTTCTTCCGGTCTGTGTTCACAAGGCATTTTTTTACCGGAATCTTGACCCGGAAGCGCTGAGAAAAGCCATCTGCCTTGCCGAAGATCAGGCATTTATCCGTCAGGAGCTGAAAAAACGTTCTCTGGCTGCCTTTGTCAGTGACGGCGCTATCCTCCCCAGGGAAAGCGGCATCTCTTCACGCCCGATGAAAAACTCTGTTCCTTTTGTTTCTCCGGAAAGCCTGAGGGTTTCCATGGAGCTGCCCCACAGAGGAACCATCACAGGCATGGGCATTCCCTGCGGCATCACCTTGATCGTAGGTGGCGGCTACCATGGCAAATCCACCTTACTTAACGCACTGGAGCTGGGAATTTACGATCACATTTCCGGCGATGGCCGGGAGTATGTCATTACCGATTCTTCTGCTCAGAAGCTTCGCTCTGAGGACGGCCGTTTTATCAAAGATGTGGACATTTCTCTTTTTATCAACGATCTTCCAAATAAAAAAGACACCCTCTGCTTTTCTACAGAGGATGCCAGCGGCAGCACTTCACAGGCTGCCGGTATCGTGGAAAGTATGGAGCCGGAAGTAAAGTCTTTCTCCTTGACGAGGATACCTCTGCCACCAACTTTATGGTCCGTGATTCCTTCATGCAGCGGGTGATCTGCCGGGAAAAGGAGCCCATCACTCCATTTCTGGAACGTGCCCGGGATCTCTATGAAAAGGCAGGGATCTCCACTATCCTGGTTGCCGGAAGCTCCGGAGCTTTTTTCCATATTGCGGATACTGTGATCCAGATGGATAATTATCATCCGGTGGACATCACAGCAGTCACCAAAAAGCTCTGTCAGGAATACCCTCTCTCAGACATTGAGGCCCCTGCATTCCGCCTTCCGGAAAGCCATCGCATCATGACCAGGGCCAAAGTGGCTCCATCCCGCCACAGCCGTCCCGGACAGCCGGAAAGACTGAAAACCAAGGTTCACGGCAAAGATGGCTTTTCTCTTGGGAAAACCGAAGTGGATCTCCGCTATGTGGAGCAGCTGATCGACTCCGAGCAAACTGCATCCCTGGCGTTGCTTCTGAAATATGCCTGCGAACATCTTATTGACGGAAAACGTACTCTGCCGGAGATCATCACTTATCTGGATACTCAGCTGAAAAGGCAGGGATTGTCCTTCTTCTCGGAAGGCTCTTATATTCCATGCGGTTATGCCATGCCCAGGATCCAGGAAATATATTCCTGCTTTAATCGCTATCGCAGGCCGTAACTGTGCCTGAAGCTGTATATCCAATAAATCTCAGACAACAAAAAACACTGCCGATAAACATTGGAAATCTTTATCTCCTCTGTCATTCGGCAGTTTTTTTCTGCAATGCAAAACCACCGTCCTGTCGGCTCTGTCTTGCCAATGGAACGGTGGTTTATCTTCATACATATTTTAGGGAAAGGAAAGAGTTTTTCTTAAGAGCTTCTGTTCTCTTAAGATGTTTATATCATACAGGATAAATGTGAGAGAAATTTGTACAATTTCTAATAAATTTATAAAATTTATTAACGAAGTCTAATCATTTTCCAAAATAATCCTGCTGATCATTATTTACCATGGTCTTCCGGAAAAAACCAAAATATTACAGCCGTTTCTTTCGCTTTTTAGTCGTGTCTCTGCTCTTTGTTATCATATGTCTCACAGAATCTGGCAGCAAAAGCCGGCGGCTCCTGATGCGCATACAAATGAGAAATATCTCCAAAAGAGCTCATACGGAAGGACGCGATCCCTTTTCGCCTCTCCTCTGTAACAATGGTGCTCACCGATGACGGCGCCGCACAGAAATTCTGCAGCATCACCAGCGGAGAGATACTGAGAAGATAGCTGATGAGTACACAGCTTACACCGAAATGGCAGAAAAACACAAGCGTATCTTCATTGGCTTTTTCTGCTCTGTAATAATGTCCTTCCCGCACATAGCCATGCTCTGCCAGAACTTTATCAAAATTCTGTGTGACCCAGTCATACTCTTCTTTCATTTTTCCCTCTCGCAGGATGTCATTATCCCACCAGCGGTCAAAGCTGTAGAAATTTTCGATTTTCGTCCAGTCCTGTGGAAGCCAGTCCCAGGGAATGATCTTTTCCCCATGAAGATCCGGTCTTCTGATCTTTACGTCGAATTCTCTCAGCCACTTGCATTCTGTAGCTGTTCTTCCGTTTTTCTTCAGTGTGCAGGATGCGGTATCCTTTGCTCTTCCAAGCGGAGAAACATAAAAATCCCTGACATCAAGAGCTGCGATCTTTTCAGAAAGAAATTCCGCTTCCTTCCAGCCCTTTTCGGTCAGGGAATCTATTGTGTAATCCGGGTCTCCATGTCGTATAAAAAGTAATTTCATCTTTTGGTATCCTCCATTTCATAACCTGGATTTCCATTATATTCTTATTTTTTCAGTTGTCAATTCCTGATAGCTTCTGCTGCAGGGATCAAACCTGATCCGCGGTTTCTCCATGGAGCACAGCCTGCTGCTCCCTCAGCTCATAAACTGCCTTTTTCAATGCCTGAAAGCTCTCCTCACTGATTATGTGCTCGATCCTGCAGGCATCATGAATCGCTGTTTTTTCCTGGACTCCCAGTATCATCAGCCAGGAAGAGATCAGCTGATGACGTTCATATACCTTATCGGCAATCTTATGTCCGTCCTCTGTCAGACGGATATCTCCGTTGTCGGCTACTGTGATGAGATTTTTCTGGCGAAGATTCTTCATGGCAACACTGACACTCGGTTTCTTAAAGCCCATCTCTGCCGCGATATCCACAGCTCTTACAAGAGAACTCCTGTTTCCAAGGATCAGGATCGTTTCCAAATAATCTTCAGATGATTCATTTGATCTCACGTTATTTACACCTCCCTTGGTTTGTTAAAACTAACCAAGTTAATCATAACATACTTTAGGAGAATGAGCAATGGTTTTTACTGCTTTCTGTTTAGTTCTGCCTCAATTGCCAGAAGGCACTGGCTGGAACATATCTGCAGAATTCTGGAAATTTCCAGGATTTTTTCCCTGGAGCAGTTTCCCCGGAGCAGTTCACAATATCCCTGAAATTTCATCTGTACCAGGATATGTACCAGCTCGTGATCAACTTCTTGTCCACATTCCTTTTGAAAACGTTCATTAAGGATCTGCTCCATTTTCGTACAGGCATCCTCACGGAAATTCACATATCTGGTACCTTCAGCTCCATCTATGAGGATTTTTGCGATGTCCCTGTTTTCCCAGATAAATTCCATAAGTATCCTGTCATATTCTTCCGGATGCAGTTGTTTTTCCTGATCCGTAAAGTCTCCCATGATCCGCTTCAGATCCTCTACCGTCTCTTCCACGATTTCTTCAAAAAGAGCTGCTTTACTTTCAAAAAAGAAATATAGCGCTCCCGTAGTCACCTCTGCTTTTTTGCAGATCGCACGAAGAGAAGCCTTCAGAAATCCCCTGTCTCTGAATTCTTCCTTCCCCGCTTCCAGAAGTCTGCTCCGCACAGCATTTTCTGATTTTTCCATATTTTACGCACTCCATCATTTTCCTGCATTCCGCTTTGCAGGAAAATTCCGCTTATTTCTGACCAGCTGTTAATTTTTTAGCAATCTGATCTTACTGATATTTTACCTTAAATCACTGAAAAAAGAAAGTATTTTGTACCCCGTGTCAATCTGTCATCGGGGAATCTCCACGGTCTGTAACGATTTCATAGCCTACAGACTCCACACGTCTGGTAAGGCACCCTCTGCACTCTGCTGCTTCCTCGCCTGTACAGATCTTGTTATCATAAAGCTCATACTGTTTACGGTTCTTCACCGGAGAAAGATTGGGCATTACTACATTTGCACCCGCCTGAAAACCCTTTTCCCTGCCTCTGGGGTCCAGGTCCCCAGTGCTGTGTTGCCGGAAGAAGTACCTGTGGAAGCAGGATCCGGATGACAGACAGCAGAAACAGTGTCAGATCCACACTTCCTGCCGGTTCCTCTGCAAATTTCGTATCATGGTGCGGGACAAATGGTCCGATCCCCACCATATGCGGATTCAGGTCTTTAAGAAAAACAAGGTCTTCCGCCAGATACTCCAGCGTCTGTCCCGGCGCACCTACCATAAATCCGGCACCTATCTGATATCCCAGCTCCTTCAGGTATAAAGACACTGTTTACGGTTTGCAAGACTTAAACTCTCCGGATGAAGATAACGATAATGTTCCTCACTGGCCGTCTCATGACGGAGTAAATAGCGGTCTGCTCCGGCATCTTTAAATCTCTGATAGCTTTCTTTTGATTTCTCCCCAATGGACAGCGTGATCGCACAGTCCGGATATCCCTGTTTGATGGACCGGATGATGTCAACCATCCGGTCATCATTAAACCATGGGTCTTCCCCTCCCTGGAGCACAAATGTCCGAAATCCCAGCTCATAGCCATTCTCGCAGCACTGCAGGATTTCTTCCTTCGTAAGGCGGTAACGGCTGGCATTCCTGTTAGAACGGCGGATCCCGCAGTAATAGCAGTCATTTCTGCAGTAATTGGTAAATTCTATCAGACCTCTTGTATATATTTTATTTCCAAAATATTTTTTCTGTATACGGACAGCCTCTTCCCGAAGCAGACGAACCGCATCTGGATCCTGGTATAAGTGCAGAAGTTCCGGATATTCTTCCTTTGTCAGCTGTCCTTCTTTTATAAATTTTTCAACGATCCCCATACTTTATCTGTCCTTCTCTTTTATTTACAAAACTATCTGTAAAAAATATTTTATCACAAAAAAACAGATATTGCACAATATAAGTATACATGCAATATCTGTTCTTACAGAATGGTTACTGTTCATTCCGTTCTCAGTAACACAGAATGATCCAATTTTTATTTAATAAGATCCTTTACAACCTCACCGGCAATGATCAGTCCCACTACGGAAGGCACAAAGGCATTACTTCCCGGTACCTGACGTCTCTGAGTACATTTTCTTTCTGTTCCCGGAGGCAGATGCAATGAGACTTGCAGCTGATCGCCATATCATCAATTGGAGTTATTGGCTTCTCCTGTGAGTAAACCACCTTCAGTTTTTTGATTCCTCTTTTTTTCAGTTCACGGCGCATGACCTTTGCAAGGGGACAGACGGACGTTTTATAAATATCTGTCACTATAAAACCTGTTGGATCCATCTTATTTCCGGCCCCCATAGAGCTGATGATCGGTGTTCCTGAAGCCTTTGCCTGCTCTACGAGCATCAGCTTTCCGGTTACAGTGTCGATCGCATCGACTACATAATCATACTGGGAAAAATCAAAGGAATCCGCTGTCTCCGGCACATAAAATGTTTTGTGGATATTTACAACTGCATCCGGATTAATTTCAAGAATACGTTCTCTGGCCACGTCAACTTTATATTTCCCTACGGTCTTTCTTGTTGCGTAAATCTGGCGATTGATATTGGTGAGGCATACTTTATCATCATCAATGAGATCCAGGGTACCTACGCCACTTCTGACCAGTGCTTCCACCGTATATCCGCCAACACCGCCAATTCCGAATACTGCGACTCTGGAATTTTTCAGCTTTTCCATTCCTTCTTTTCCGATTAATAATTCTGTTCTTGAAAACTGATTCAGCATTTTCTGACCTCTCCTTATATTCTTTCCATGTATATTTATACTGACAACGGATATATTTTTTATATCTGTCCGATTTGTTTTACAACTGTCAGGATTCTATCATGGGAAAATATCCTTGTCAATATCCCTACCAATAAGCTAGGAATATTTCCCCGTTTTCATCAATAAATTTTATGACACAAAAAAAGATCCCTAAAAAGGAATCTTACTGATACTGCGGGTAGCCGGACTTGAACCGGCACGGAGTTGCCCCCGAGAGATTTTAAGTCTCTTGTGTCTGCCTATTCCACCATACCCGCATATTCAATTAATTTGTTCAAAAATGGGGCCTATAGGGCTCGAACCTATGACCCTCTGCTTGTAAGGCAGATGCTCTCCCAGCTGAGCTAAGACCCCAAATATGAACGACCCAGAAGAGACTCGAACTCTCGACCTCCGCCGTGACAGGGCGGCGCTCTAACCAACTGAGCCACTGGGCCATACAAAATATAAAACTTTTAAAATGGACCTTCGGGGACTCGAACCCAGGACCGACCGGTTATGAGCCGGTTGCTCTAACCAACTGAGCTAAAGGTCCAAAAAGCCGATGATCGGACTCGAACCGATAACCTGCTGATTACAAATCAGCTGCTCTGCCAATTGAGCCACATCGGCGTATTAAACACCAAATGTTGAATCGAGTCAATGAATATCCAGTTTAGTTTTAAGTGACTCCAAGGGGATTTGAACCCCTGTTACCGCCGTGAAAGGGCGGTGTCTTAACCGCTTGACCATGGAGCCATATTTCTTTTTTATGTTTCGCTGTTTTGTATTTCCCTCAGCGACGAGTTAAATAATACCATACCTTTTTTATAATTGCAAGCTTTTTTTTGAAAAATTTCAAATTTTTTTACAAAGCCGGAAAACAGGCCGAAAAGCCTTATAAAATGGGCTTTCCAAGGGTTTGTATTTTCTTTCTCAAACCTACCCGGAAAAATTTTTTCTGTTTTTTTCAAACATTGACATTATTTTTTCTCTGTATATAATTGAAAGTATGATGACTTAAAAAATCATATGAAAGGATGACAATAATGAAAGTTTTATTACTCAACGGCAGTCCTCGCAAAGAAGGCTGCACTTATACAGCTCTTACAGAGATCGCAGAAACCTTAAAGAAGAACGGTGTGGAGGCAGAAATCTTCCAGGCCGGGGATCCTTCTCAGGAAAACGTTGCTGACGCAGCTGCCATTATGAAAGAGGCTGACGCCTTATTGTTGGTTCTCCGGTTTACTGGGCTTCTCCTTCCGGACAGATCATCGAATTCATGGATAAATTCGCTTCCAAGGCCGGAAAGGATATGATCCACAAGCCTGCCGCAGCTGTTGCTTCCGCAAGACGTGCCGGTACTACTGCTACTCTGGATGTTCTGATCAAATACTTTACCTATCATCAGATGCCTGTCGTGTCCGGAAACTACTGGACAATGGTTCACGGCAATACCCCGGATGACGTCAGAAAAGACGCCGAAGGCCTCCAGATCATGCGTACATTAGGCAATAACATGGCATGGCTGTTAAAATGTATTGAAGCCGGTAAAAAGGCCGGTATCGACGCTCCGGAGACAGAGCAGAAGATCATGACTAATTTCATTCGATAAGCCGGAATTTCTCTGTCATAGCTTTATAAATTTATTGATTATCTCTAACAGTCAATATTTCTATTTGTAGTTACAAAAATAAACGTGCAGATATAAATGTATCTTATTTATATCTGCACGTTTTTACATCCTTATCCTGTCACAGATCAAGCATAAAAAAATCCCATAAACTTTACATTTACAGGAAACAAAAAAACTCCCCCTGTTGGACTCGAACCAACGACACTGCGGTTAACAGCCGCATGCTCTACCGACTGAGCTAAGGAGGATTACTTAAATATTTAATTAAGGTTTGTACCTTAAAAACTACATACAT
>ENA-OQBT01000129-OQBT01000129.1-human-gut-metagenome-genome-assembly--contig:-NODE-129-length-51612-cov-6.643993_pt1 | contig 51612 bp, 60 predicted proteins | sample MGYA00242749_ERZ504557 | MGnify/ENA primary metagenome ERZ504557 (study PRJEB26092, sample SAMD00036243) | human gut metagenome | host: Homo sapiens | study: EMG produced TPA metagenomics assembly of...
CTCTTTAAACTGTTGGGAATATTTTGTACCTTTTGCCATAACCATTCTCCTCCTTGATCTATGACTATCATATACTATTTATCGAAAATGGTCATGTTTATTTTGTACTATTTATATTCTAACATCAATTCTTTTGCTTCTCATGAGCAGTCCTCCATAAATCGAATCGAGTAAAATGCTCACATCTATCATTCTAGCAACAGAAGATGAAGTAAAGTGCTTGCATTCTCTAATGATTATTATGGACTGATTTTTAGGGCAAAGCAATCCGTCGAATTATTTTGCGCTTACGATTGAAGAATTCCGTTTTTTATTAAATTACCGGTTTGATTCAGAAAGCCTATGGCGTTGGTATTGGTTGGACAGTCAGAACTCTGGAAGATAAGCTGCGGTTAAAACGTTATGATGCCGTCCGGCAACGGATTGACATCAATTGCGTTCTGCCGCATTTAGACCGGGCAGAAACAGAAAAATATATTCAGTCACATTTGGCTTATGCAGGAATTATTGACCGGGAATTATTCAGCCGACGGGCTATAGATGATATCTTTCGTCTTTCTTGTGGAATTCCACGATTGATTAACCGGATTTGCGAAAAATCCCTGATGTATGGTTGCCAACAAAATCTTCGTATCATTGATGACCAAGATGTTGTTTATGTCAGTGAACACGAAATGTTAAAGGGAGGGGAATCATCATGACTCTGACTTATCAGTATCCTGTGGTATATTTTTATGGTGATGATGAAGAAGACTCGGAGATCATTCAGAAAGAGGGACGGATAGAACCGCTAAAAACAGATAAAGAACCTTATGAAGCAATCGTATCAGCGGAGGGATACAGCTTTCATATCTTGTTTGGTTCTCAAAGCAATGGAATGTTTTTATGCATTCCCGGGTGGCATATGGGCTGTGAATTGGCTCATTTGAATGATATATTTTGGAACAGGGAGTCTATTTCTGGAAGTGATGAATCGTTTAGCTATGAAAATGCAACAGCAATCGCATATGCGTTAAAAGAACTTAACGAATTGGTTGGATAAAGTAGTATCGCCGGAGTGAGCATTCCGGCGATACCAAAGGACTATTATGGACACAAAACTGAGCTGTTTTTGGACAATTTGTGTAATCAAGAATCAGACAATTTAAGAGATCATAAACATTCTGCAATGCCATCATGCTTTTTCTTGTGGTAATACTCATTCAGGTAGATTGCCCACAAACGGTTCAGCTCCTCCAGTGTTTTGATATTTTTCAGCTTTGATTCCCGGATAAAAGCATCTACCACCTGATGGAACTTTTCGATTTTCCCTTTACTTTTGCCGGATCTTGGTTTTGCATACATCACACGGATGCCCAGCCTTGCAAGGGAAGAACGGATCTGTTTTGCGATATACTGTGTTCCATTATCAAAGTAACAGGAATCGAAGATTCCATACCGGGAAATCGCTTGGTGAAACGTATCTTCAATGATTGATTCTCCCTGATTGTCATAAAACCGGGATGATAGGAGATACCTGGAATGGTCATCGATTGCTGAGGACAGGTAAGTCTGTACCTTAGCCCCATTTCTTCCGATCGGAAGCTTGGGTCCATACTTGATGTCCGCCTGAATCAGCATCATACGGTGCGGTTTGCAAAAGCGTTTGGAAGAACTGTTTCTTGCATCCTGATACATTTGCATCTGCTTTTGTCCGTAACCAGCCTTATAGATATGGCGTTCCAAAGTAGAACGCTTTAAAGTACCGGGTACCGCAAGCCCTTCCGTTTCCAGAATGTAGATGATCTGGGCAACCGACCGCTCCGGAACCTCCTTGCGAAGTTGGATTGCCTGTTCCAACAGGAACGAAAAGTTTTCCGGAAGTTTTTGTGACCGGTGTTTCTCACGGTCAGCAGGTTTTAGCCCTGTAAATTGCCTTTCCGAAAAAGCTTTTTCATAGCGGTAAAGGGAACGGACAGATATGTTGTTTTCCTCTGCGATCTTTTTGCGAAGCTGGATACGCTTTGCTTCATCCAGACCAGTCTGGAGAAGCGGTGAAATCAATTGAAAACGCCTGAGGGCTTCTTCCTCTTGCCATTGTTGTCTGTTTATTGTTGTATTCATAAGATAATGACCTCCTTTTGAGACCAATATACCCTTTGGTACTTTGACAGACGATGCAAAGTAGGTGCATAAGCCTTACCAACGAATCGGGACTAAAAATCCTCCGCTGTTGTAAATCTGGCGTAAGATGATTTCCAACCAGTTTTGATATTGATTCCTGAAAAAATCGAGCAGTGAACCAAGGGAAATCCTCTCTTCGTTATAACCCAGCAGGAACTCCCTGATCGTCCTTAAATATCCGTTGATACGTTCAAGATTTTCGCAGAACCATTGCAGCCAGCGGAGCATGGTAGCGCAGGACGGGTAGTCTTCAGAATCTAAGTCTTCCGGCTGTACAACGCCATCCAGCACCCCGGAGATCACTTCTGTTTCGTAATGCTTGTACGGAACAAGACAATCCGGAAGTTCATTATGATAAGAGTGGCAGTTCTTACAATAAAACCGCCGAATGATCAACTGATCTTTTAAACCGCCTTCCTTTCTACGGATGCGTGGGCGTGAATCCCGGTAACGAAGCGTAGCCTGACAGATGGGGCACATATGGGTGGTCACACTGCTCTCAACAAAAAACACCAAAATCCTCCTTGAGGACAAGTGAATAATCTGATATAATAACCATGGTTTAGTGACCAGGGTCTCAGAGTACACAACTTGCTAGGAGGGTGCTCTGAGACCTTTTCCTTTTTGTATGCTGATGACAGTATACAGGTCAATTCAGAGACAGGCAAGTAAATCAGTATTTTGATAATTTATGAGGTCAACAACAGTTAGATAAGCGTAAATAGCGACATTGATCGTTGCAAAAAAATAAGTGCTTACTTTTCCTTTTGCGGACGGATCTCCATTATGTCTGACGAGCACAGTGTTGCCTTATCAATTATTCAGAGAGATTGAAACATATGATTTTGAACAAAATTCCCTGTATCAGGTTTTGGAGGAGCAATATCATATTCAGATTACCACGACTTCTTTGAAATTAAAAGCTGTCTCTGCATACGGAAATATCTCCCGATTTATTGATGTAAAGCGATTACTGCTGTACAAATCGAAAAAGTGGAGTTAAAATTTTGTGAAAGAATTAGAAATAGAAGAATGAGGAAAGAGGATGCTTATATGGCATCTATGCAGAGTTTTGCAATGGGAACAAGCTTTCAACTTCCGGTTGAAATTGTTCTGGAAGGGGACAGGCCAGTGAAGTCGGAGACATTTATGATTTGGATGCGGGCACTGATAGACAATGCCCTATGCCGGAGAAGACAAAAGACCAATTAGTATGTATGTTGATGATGAGCGGTTTTGTGATTTTATTTTGAGGGATAAAAGGGTATAGAGAGAAAAAGAAAACAGAAGAATAAATAAAAAAGGATAGCCGAAGTATTCAGATTTCACTTTTGAAGACATAAAAAGTGAAATCTTTTTTTACTTTTAACCCAAATTTTATATAAATGTGATATTGGATTATACGAGGCAGAGGTAATCTATAAAAGAACATTGCGCAGATTGTTTGTGCGATGGAATAAAAACAAAGATGTGAAGAGGTCTTTTATGAAAAAAACATATGTACTTGATACAAATGTGCTGATTCAGGCACCCTATGCGGTCGAATGTTTTGAGGAAAATACAGTGGTACTTCCGATGACAGTGTTAGAAGAGTTGGATAACATGAAAAAAGAAGAGGGAGAAAAAGGTGCCAATGTACGCAAAGTGATTCGGATTTTGGACGCACACAGAGAAAAAGGAAATTTGCTGGAAGGGGTGCGTATGGAATGGGGAGGGACTCTGCGTGTAGAAAAAAATTACCGGAACGTTGAATTGCCTCCGGATCTTCCGGAACATAAATCGGATAATCGCATTCTGAAAGTTTGTGTAGGGCTGTCAAATGATCTGAAAGAACAGGTGATTCTGGTGACAAAAGATATTCTTTTGCGTATCAAAGCACAGTTGCTTGGAATTCAGGCAGAGGACTTTGGGACAGAGCAGGTTGCGGTACATGAGGAGCAGTATTTGGGAGGAGAGAGGTGTTTGTACCAGAAGAATTGTTTAAAGAGTTTAAGAAAAAGGGAGTTCCGGTAGAATGTGTATATTGCTGTGATATGAGCGGGAATCACACTTGCCCGGAATTGTTTGAAAACGAATTTATTGTGTTAAAAGCGGATCAGTCTTCGAAAAAGACTCAGTTGGGGCGGGTTGAGAAAGGGATGATCCGAAAGCTTGATTATAGAAAAGCTGCTCCATATGGAGTTAGTCCAAGGAATGTAGGACAGTATTTTTTACAGGAAGCATTGATGTAGTCTGCAGAGAAAGCTCCGCTTGTCATTGTAAAAGGAATGGCAGGGACGAGCAAAACTTTTTATTCACTGGCAGTGGGACTGGAAAAATTGTTAAACAATCCATCTGGAGAATATCGGAGGATTCTGATCTGTCGTCCGAATGCTTTATTTGATTCTGACATTGGATTTCTTCCAGGTGATGAGCAGGAAAAGATTTCTCCTTTGATGCGTCCGATTATGGATAATCTGGAACAATTGGTAGATTCCAGTGATCGTGAGCGATATTCAAATGAGCAGGAATTGAATGATAAAATACAGGAAATTTTTGACAGAGGAATCGTCCAGACAGAGGCTCTGACCTTTATCAGAGGAAGATCCATCATGAAAACATATTTGATCATAGACGAAGCGCAAAATATGACACCGGCACAGATTAAGGGAATTATTACGCGTGCCGGAAAAGAAACAAAAATAATTTTATTGGGAGATCCAAATCAGATAGACAGACCTTATTTGGATGAAAGAACCAATGGATTGAGTTATGCTGCAGAGCATATGAAGGGAAGTCCGTTATGCTGGCAGGTTACTTTGTTGCCGGAAGAATGTGAAAGATCCGTGTTGGCAACGGATGCTATCCGCCGTTTGTAGAAGAAAAGCGAGTAAAAAACATAGAAAGGAACTGTTTAGATGAAAGAAGCAGAGAATAAAATAAAGAAAAGTCCATATATGATGAATCGGGAATTATCCTGGTTGAAGTTTAATGAGAGAGTATTGAATGAGGCGGGAAATACGAAAGTCCCACTTGCAGAGAGGTTGACTTTTGTATCGATATACCAGTCAAATTTAGACGAATTCTATCGAGTTCGAGTAGGAACGCTGATGGATCAAATGGATGTATCAGAAGTTGTTCGTGAGAATAAAACCAATATGACAAGTGAAGAGCAAGTGAAAGCAATTATAAGGGCAACACGAGAGCTAGAGGAGAAAAAGACGGTTATTTATGAACAATTGATGGGGGAACTGGAGCCGAAGGGAATTCGTTTGATCAATTTTAATAAGCTGTCTGCAGAAGAAGGAAAAATTCTGGAGGAATATTTTGACAGGGAAATTGCACCCTACTTATCAGCGAATATCGTAAGTAAACAGCAGCCCTTTCCTTTTTTAAAGAATAAGGATATCTATGCTGTTGCTCTTTTGGAGTCGAAGGGTGGGAAGACGAGAACTGCAATCATTCCATGCAGCAACAATGTGTTCCGCAGATTGATCGATATTCCAACTCGAAAGGGAACCTTTCTGCTTTCAGAAGAATTAATTCTGCAATTTCTTCCGAAATTCTTTAAAAATTATAGTGTGAAAGAAAAATCTTTGATTCGTGTCACAAGAAATGCAGATATTGACACAGAGATGATTTATGACGAGGATCTGGATTACAGAGATGCGATGGAAAATTTAATCAAAGAGAGAAAGCGGATGAACCCGGTCAGGATGGAATTTACCGGAACTCTGAATAAAAAAATGATGCATGCGTTATGCAAAACGATCCACGTGGAAAAGGAACATGTATTTAGGTCGGACGTCCCATTGGATCTGTCATTTGTCTTTGCTATTCAGAGCTATCTGAAAAATACAAATGCAGGGGAGTTGTTTTATCCAAGACGAACCCCAAGGCCAACCCCTCAGTTGAATGATAAGGAATCTTTGATTCCGCAGATTCTGGAAAAAGATGTGCTTTTATCTTATCCGTTTGAAAGTATGAAATCCTTTATCAATCTGCTATATGAAGCAGCGGAGGATGAGTCGGTTGTATCGATTAAAATGACGTTGTACCGTTTGGCAAATAAAAGCCAGATTGTAGATGCACTGGTGGAAGCCGCAGAAAATGGAAAAGAAGTTGTTGTACTGGTAGAACTTCGCGCCCGCTTTGATGAAGAAAATAATATTGAATATTCCAGAAAATTGGAGGAGGCCGGCTGTCGTGTGATTTATGGATTAAACGGATATAAAGTACATTCAAAATTATGCCTGATTTCCAGAAAAACAGAGCAAGGAGTGTCCTATGTGACACAGATCGGAACTGGAAATTATAATGAAAAAACATCTGCGCTGTATACGGATCTGTCATTGATTACAGGAAATCAAGAAATCGGAAAAGAGGCTGCTGAAGTGTTTGCAGCACTGTTAAGAGGAGAAACAGTGGAAGAAACCCATCTTTTATTAGTAGCACCAAAATGTTTGCAGAATAAAGTGTTGGATATGATAGAAGAAGAAATTCAACATGTGAAAAATGGAGAAGAAGGATACATCGGAATTAAAATCAATTCTTTGACAGACAAGGTGATCATTAGCAAATTAGTCGAAGCGTCTCAGGCAGGCGTAAAGATTGAAATGATTGTCAGAGGAATCTGCTGTCTGATTCCAGGTGTCAAAGGGTATACAGAAAACATAACTGTGATAAGTATTGTAGGGCGTTTCCTGGAACATTCTCGAATTTATCGATTTGGAACGAAAGAAAGAGAGAATGTGTATATTGCCTCAGCAGATTTTATGACACGAAATACGCTTCGTCGTGTGGAGGTGGCTGCCCCGGTTCTGGATGAACGATTAAAAAATCAGCTGGCCTGGATGTTTGAAACGATGATGAAGGATGATGAAAAGGGAAAATGTCTGACGGAAAAAGGAATCTATGTGGATCGAAATCTTCATGTACAGAAATTGAATTCCCAGGAGTGCTTTTATGAGGCTGCTTATGCAAATGCGGAAAAAAGACAGAAATAGCAGAAAAATTTTCAGACGGAAAAATGGAATTGGAGAAGGCGAAAGAATTGAATTACAAAGAGATATTACAAAATGAGGAAGTAAAAGCGTATTTGGAGAAGGGCAACGAAAATCTCGGAATTCTTGGGTATACCGATCATTCCGAAAAACATTGTGCAATAGTTGCAAAACGTGCAGGGATGATTTTGTCAAAATTTGGATATACAGAACATGAGATTGAACTTGCAGAGATTGCAGGGGCTATGCATGACATTGGGAATGTGATCAATCGAAAGAATCATGGAGAATATGGGGCAATTCTGGCATGTTCAATCTTGGAAAAGTTGAAAATGCCGCTGAGAGACAGAATCCTTGTTATGTCAGCGATTGGAAATCATGATGAATCTACAGGGGAGGCCATCGATGCAATATCAGCTGCGTTGATTCTTGCGGATAAGACAGATGTCAGGAGAAATCGTGTAAGAAATAAAGAAAAAGCAAGTTTTGATAAGCACGATCGTGTGAATTATGCAGTGACAAGTGCGGCTGTAAAAGTGAATGCACAGAAGCATCTGATCGCATTGAATTTACAGATTGACGAGGAGATTTGTACAATGTATGAATATTTTGAAATTTTTCTCGGCAGGATGATGATGTGTAGGAAAGCGGCAGAAGTACTGGGAGCCAGGTTTAAATTAACCGCAAACGGAAGCAAAGTATTATAGGCATGGAGGAAAAATAGAAAAAGCAGTCGGTCAGTTTGCAAGAACAGAAGCAGAGATAAAAGAGTTTGCAAAATAGAGTAACTCTCCTGAAAGAAAATATGGTATAGTAAAAAGAAAAACGGATACATGGAGAGAAAATATGAAAACGATTATCATAGGAATTGCAGGTGGAACCGGTTCAGGAAAATCTACATTTACGAGAAAATTAAAGAAAGAATTTAAAGAGGATGTAGCAGTTTTATATCATGACAATTATTACAGGGATCAGAGTGACATCCCGTTAGAAGAGCGAAGAAAGACAAATTATGATCATCCGGATGCAATGGAGACAGAGCTCTTGATCCGGCAGTTGATGGACCTGAAAGCAGGAAAGGCAGTAGATTGTCCGGTATACGATTATACACAGCATACAAGATCGGATCAGGTTGTGAGGGTGGAACCGAAAAAAGTAATTCTTCTGGAAGGGATTCTTGTTCTGGCAGATGAGCGTCTGAGAGATTTGTTGGACATCAAGGTTTATGTGGAGGCAGATGCGGATGAACGAATCCTGCGTCGGATCATCCGCGATGTCAAGGAGAGGGGACGTGATATGGAAGGTGTTGTGGAGCAGTATCTGACAACAGTAAAACCGATGCATTATTTATATGTAGAGCCGACGAGATGTATGGCAGATATTGTGATCAACAGCGGAAAGAATCCGGTGGCATTTACACTGGTAAAAAACACCATACAAAAGATATTGGATGAGGCAGAGTAACTGCAGATATCCGGACAGGCTGTAATAGAAAGGATGAGATTGTGCAAAAGAGTATAAACAAATTGCGAATTCTGACACCGGAAAAATTTCAGGCGGAGTATCCGCATATTTTTAAAAGAAATTTTGGTGAAATTGCGTTGAACAGAGTGCATTTCTGTAAGGCAGAATGTCTGCGTCAGGCAGTCACAGGAACATTTGCGATTCCAAGAAAAACAAAGCTGACAGGAGATAAGATCACGTTTGGGTACTGTATTGCAGAGGAACAGCTGATCTTTATTGAAAATCAGGATCATATCAAAATAGAGATGAAAAAAGTCCGGGAATATCAGGATGAAGAGCGTACTTCGCCATTGTTGCTTTTGTTTGACTGGATGGAGTATCTTATCAAAGATGACATGCTGTTTCTGCAGGATTATGAAGAAAAGCTTTCCCATCTGGAAGAGGAACTGCTGGAGGGAAATATGGAAGATTTTGACAGAAAAATCCTGTTATCCAGAAAGGAACTTTCTGTGCTGAGTGCGTATTATGAACAGTTATCGGATATGGGGGAAACTCTTCAGCAAAATGCAGCGAGACATCAAACAGAACAGGAAGCATTGCTTTTTGGGCTTTTCTGTGAGAAGGCAGGACGATTGTATGACATGGTGCAGACACTCAAAGAGTATTCCATGCAGCTTAGAGAAATGCATCAGACGCAGATCGATATCCGGCAGAATGAAATTATGAAAGTGCTGACGATTGTTACAACGCTTTTTATGCCGTTGACGCTGATTGCAGGATGGTACGGAATGAATTTTGCACATATGCCCGAACTGACTGCACCGGGAGGGTACGGGATCATCTGTGTTGTGTGTCTGCTTCTTATTGCAGTGGAAATCTGGATTTTTAAAAAGAAAGGATGGTTTAAGTAGTCATCATTTCCAATAACGCATCCCCTTCAGTCACACCGTTATGATCGCAGTCCGGAAGCATATGATCGGCTTCTTTTTTCAGAATCTCAACGGCATTGCCCATGGCAAACTTCATTTCGGAAGCCTCAAACATACTCAGATCATTTTCTCAGTCCCCGATGCAGGCAATCTCAGATTTTGCAATACCAAGTGATTGGGCCAGATGCGTCAGAGCGCCCCTTTGGAGGGTTCTGATGAAAAGATCTCTGCATACTGACCGGTGTAGGCAGCACGAAGAGACGGGGAGTTTGCAAGATGCATTTTGAGCTGCGGCATGGAGTTTTTGGAAAAAAAGTAAAACTGCAGTTCTTCCACATCACATGAAAGCTCCTGGATCGTCTGTTCCATATATTGGACATAACGGACTTTTTTGGCATCTTTTCCATAGATCAGACGTCCCAGAAAAACAAGTCTGTGAATTTATGGAGATTATTATTTATAGTGTAACACCTTCAAATCAATACGAAAAGACTTCTAAAAAATTTTTTCCCACATAAAATTAGAAAAAATATAGTAATTCTATCAGATTTATAGTATACTTAAAACATACTGAAAAAGTAGGAATTGTAAAGAATGAGGGAAAGGATGAAAACGATGAAAAAGATTTTAAAAAGTCTGCCGTTTCAGCTTCTTTTGGGAGTGATCATCGGAATTGTGCTGGGGCTGATTTCAAATGAAGCGGTCATGAATGTGATCGTCACGATCAAGTTTGTATTAGGAGAACTGATTAATTTCTGTGTACCGCTGATTGTGATCGGGTTTATTGCGCCATCGATTACGAAGCTCGGGAAAAATGCGTCAAGGATATTAGGAGTGGCTGTTCTTCTTGCTTATGTATCCTCCGTTTTGGCAGCGCTGGGATCGATGGCAGCCGGATATGGACTGATTCCGCATTTATCAATTGTTTCGGAAGTAGACGGGCTGAAAGAACTTCCGGAAATTGTATTCCAGTTGGAAATCCCGCAGATTATGTCCGTGATGAGTGCGCTTGCATTTTCTATTTTGATCGGGCTTGCGGCAACCTGGACCAAGGCAGAGACAGTGATCCGGCTATTAGATGAATTCCAACAGATCGTACTGATGATCGTATCCAAGATTGTCATTCCGATCCTTCCGGTATTTATTGCACTTACATTCTGGTCGCTGGCATACGAAGGAACGATTACAAAACAGCTGCCGGTCTTTTTAAAGGTTGTGCTGATCGTGATGGTGGGGCACTTTATCTGGATGGCGGTTTTATATGCAGTGGGTGGAATTTACTCCGGAAACAATCCGTGGAAAGTTGTAAAGCATTATGGTCCGGCATACATTACTGCAGTGGGAACGATGTCCTCCGCTGCAACGCTTGCAGTGGCTTTAAAATGTGCCAGAAAGTCGGAGCCGGTACTGCGGGATGATATGGTAAGCTTTGGAATTCCTCTGTTTGCCAACATTCATCTTTGCGGTTCCGTCCTGACAGAAGTATTTTTTGTGATGACGGTCTCCCAAATTTTATATGGAAAACTGCCGTCAGTCGGAACCATGATCTTATTTTGTGCACTGCTTGGCGTGTTTGCAATCGGAGCACCTGGGGTTCCAGGCGGAACGGTGATGGCTTCTCTTGGGCTTATCACGGGAGTTCTTGGATTTGATGCCACAGGAACAGCACTGATGCTGACAATCTTTGCATTGCAGGACAGCTTTGGTACCGCATGCAATGTGACAGGCGACGGTGCACTGACTATGATTCTGACCGGATATGCGAGACGGCATAATATCGAGCAGCAGATAGAAACGATTGAATTTTAAGAATCGTGGATAAAAAGGGCAGGGACATATTGCGTAACAGGCGATATGTCCCTGCTTTTTAGCGTTCTTCTACTTTACAACAGAAGAGGAGACTCCTATAATAAAGTCAAAAGAAAATCCACAGGAGCAGAACTTATGACGATAAAGGAAATTGCAAAGCTTGCGCAGGTATCCAGTGCAGCAGTGTCGAGATATATGAACGGGGGATACGTAAGTGAAGAAAAGAAGGAGAGGATTCGGGCAGTGATCGAAGAAACAGGATACCGCCCGTCTGTACAGGCGAGAACGCTTCGCACCAAACGAGCGTGCCTGGTCGGAGTGATTGTTCCAAAGATCAATTCAGAGTCGATCAGCAGGATTACAGAGGGAATCGGTCAGGTACTTTCAGAAAGAGCCTATCAGATGCTTCTGACCATCACAGATAACGATCCGTCCAAAGAGCTGGAATACATGGATTTGTTTGAATCTTATCCGGTGGACGGAATCATTCTGGTAGGAACAGTCCTTTCCGGTGCGCACAAGGAAAAACTGAAAAAGTGCAGAGTGCCGATCGTCGTGATCGGACAGCAGACAAACGAGGTCAGCTGTATTTACCATGATGATTATGGGGCTGCAAAAGAACTGGCAGAACAGATCGGAAAAGAAATGTCCGGACGTATTGCTTATATCGGTGTGACAAGAGCGGATAAGGCGGCAGGTGCAGCCAGAGAAGACGGCTTCCGGGATGGTCTGAGAGCAGTTGGCAGAGAACTGGAGGAAGGATGTCTGCGCCGGGCAAGCTTCACAATGGAGTCCGGATATGAGCAGGCATGTGATCTTTTGAGATTAGAGAGTGATATCGATATCATATCTTGTGCCACAGATACCATTGCTGCAGGAGTGATCGAAGCAATTGCACAGCTTTCGCCCCAAAGGAGTATTCAGGTGACGGGATTTGGGGACAACCAGTTTTTGAAAGCGGTTACGGGCGGAATCAGAACCGTGCATTTCGGATATCAGACAAGTGGTGTAAAAGGCGCCAGATTGCTGTTGGATATGTAGAATCAGGAAAGACACTCACGACAGAGATTAAGCTTGGATATGAACTGCTGTAAAACAGAAATCTGGCAAAATATACAAAAAAATAAAATATAAATTAGTAAAAATGCCATCTTTACAAATGGCATTTTTTTTTCACTATTATAATCTTACAAGATATGAAATCGATTACATGAAACATGAGTCTTGCAAAGAAAAAAGAAAGGGATGAAGGTATGGATTACAAAAAAACCGCACAGGAAATTTTGAATCATGTTGGTGGGAGCAAGAACATCATTTCAGCGGCACATTGTGCGACCAGACTGCGCCTGGTTATTGCAGACAACAAGAAGGCAGACAAAGGTGCGCTGGAGAATGTAGATGGAGTCAAAGGAGTGTTTGAGGCATCAGGACAGCTTCAGATTATTCTGGGGACAGGTACGGTCAACAAGGTGTTTGATCAGTTTATTGAGATTGCAGGAGTGACAGCAAGCTCCAAGGCAGAAGCAAAAGAGGCAGCGGTACAGAAGCAGAACTGGTTTATGCGGGCAATCAAGCTTCTGGGAGATATTTTTGTTCCGATCATTCCTGCCATTGTGGCAAGTGGATTTTTGATGGGAATCATGAACTCTCTTGATTTTATGAATACGAATAATTTTATTCATATTGACACGACCAGTTCACTGTATGTATTTGCAAATCTGTTCAGTAATACAGCGTATACCTTTTTACAGATTCTGATTGCTTTTTCAGCTGCAAAAGCGTTTGGTGCGAATCCATACCTGGGAGCTGTAATCGGAATGATCACAATTAACCCGGCGCTGCAGAATGCGTATACTGTGGCGACAGAAGGTGTGAAAGCAACGCAGTCGGTATTCTTTGGACTCTATCAGATTGATATGGTTGGGTATCAGGGACATATCATTCCGATTATCATTGCCGTATGGCTGATGTCTGTGATTGAGAAAAAGCTGCACAAGGTTGTTCCGGAGGTACTGGATCTGTTCGTAACACCTCTGGTAAGTGTATTTGTGACAGGGTATCTGACACTGGCAGCTATCGGTCCGGTCTTTGTATGGGCGGAGAATGCGATCCTGAACTGTATCCAGTGGCTTCTGACACTTCCTCTGGGATTGGGAAGTCTCGTAATGGGAGGGCTGTATGCACCGACTGTAGTGACAGGAATCCATCAGATGTATGCAGCGATTGACCTGGGACAGCTTGCACAGTATGGAGTGACTTACTGGCTTCCTCTGGCAAGTGCGGCAAACGTGCACAGGGAGCAGCAGCGCTTGCAGTTGCAGTAAAATCAAAAGATAAGAAGATCAAAGCGCTGGCACTTCCATCATCTTTAAGTGCATTTATGGGAATTACAGAGCCGGCGATCTTTGGAGTAAACTTAAGATTTTTCAAACCGTTCATTGCAGGATGTATCGGTGGAGGATGCGGTGCACTCTATGCATCAATCGTACACCTTGGAGCAAAAGGAACCGGAGTGACAGGTATTTTTGGTATCCTTCTGTGCCTGAACCAGCCGGTACAGTATCTGATCGAGATGGCGATCGCAGTCGGAGTTGCCTTTGCGGTATCCTTTATCCTTTATAAAGATAAAAAGGAAGACATAAAAGAGCAGGCAGAAGCAGTGATTCCGGCAGAAGAAATTCCGGTTTCACAGGCAGAGACTGTCACAGAAGAGACGCTGGGAAGTCCCGTTTCCGGAAAAGTTGTTCCGACATCTGAGATTTCCGATGCCACATTTGCGGAGGAAATCCTGGGAACAACTGTTGCTGTAGAGCCGGAAGCAGTGGAGCTTGTAGCCCCTTGTGACGGTACGATCCTGAGTATTTATGATACCGGACATGCACTGTGTATGTCCACACCATCCGGTGGAGAGCTTTTGATCCATGCAGGAATTGATACCGTAAAGATGGAAGGCAGAGGATTTACAAAGTGTGTGGCAGACGGAGATTATGTTCATGCGGGAGCTGTACTTCTTAAGATGGATCTGGATGCGATCCGAAAAGAGGGATACGAGACAACAACGATGATGATTCTTACCAATGCAGATGACTATGATGTGGAAAAGGTTTCGGCAGATCATGTCAGCTGTGGAGAAAAAATGATGGTACTTCGCAAAAAACAGGAGATGGAAATATGAATGCATTGACAAGAGATCTTGCTGATCTGACGAGGGTGGCGGAATCACAGACAGACGGCAAAGACCGTTTCCGCCAGAAGCTGCATCTGATGCCGCCGACAGGATGGCTCAATGATCCCAACGGACTGTGTCAGTTCAAAGAAATTTACCACGCATTTTTTCAATATTCGCCATTTAATGCAACGGGCGGTCTGAAGATGTGGGGACACTATACAAGCCGGGATATGATCGAATGGAAATACGAGGGTGTCAGCCTGTATCCGGATCAGCCGTTTGACTGCCATGGCGTGTATTCGGATCAGCGTTTATTGAAGACGGAAAGATGTACCTGTATTATACCGGAAATGTGAAGCTTGAGGACGGAGAATTTGACTATATCCGAACCGGCCGGGAGGCAAACACAGTTCTGGTGGTCAGTGAGGACGGAGAGCGTTTTGGCAGAAAAAGAGAACTGATGAGAAACAGTGATTATCCGCAGGATCTGACCTGCCATGTACGTGATCCGAAAGTCTGGAAAGAAAACGGCATGTATTACATGGTGCAGGGAGCCAGAACGCAGAAAGATGAAGGAAAAGTGCTGATTTTTGAGTCTGAGGATCAGCTGAACTGGACCTACAAAAGCGATGTAAAGACAGCAGAGCGATTTGGATATATGTGGGAGTGCCCAGACTATTTTGAAACAGAAGGCAGAAAGATTTTATCGACTTCCGTGCAGGGGCTGGAAGGTGGCGTGTGGGATGCACGAAATGTGTACCAGTCCGGATATTTTCTGGTAGAGGGGGATCTCCTTTTCGAGTATGAGCTTTCTGACTATGAACTCTGGGACTATGGATTTGATTATTATGCACCGCAGAGTTTTGAAAGTGAGGATGGACGCCGGATCCACATCAGTTGGATGGGAATGCCGGATTGTGAGGAATACACAAACCTGACGCTGGAAGATGGATGGCAGCACTGCTTTACATTTCCAAGAGAAGTGCATGTCAAAGATAAAAAAGTGCTTCAGCAGCCGGTAAAAGAACTGGAAGCACTGCGCAGAGGAGAAGAAAGAGCAGTCTCTGTTCTGGAGAAGAAAGGTACAAAAGTCTTTGAGGCAGAGGTGCAGAATATCACAGGAAATCACTTCCGCGCAGTACTGGCAAAAGAACTGGTTCTGGAATATGTAAACGGAAGATTTGAGATGAAGTTTACAAGCCAGGATAAGACGTCCGTATCCGCGGGAAGAAGTCTTAGATTCCGGGAAGTAAGTGAAGTCAGAAACGTCCGGATTCTTGCAGATGTTTCTTCTGTAGAAGTGTTTGTCAATGATGGAGAGACTGTGTTTTCTACAAGGTATTATCCGCAGGATTATGAAATAAAAATAGAAGCTTTGGATGCCAAGATTGCATTCTGGGAGCTGTAAAAGCAAAAATGTTCCCATCGGGATTTCCTGATGGGAACATTTTTGTTATGTAAGAAAGACTGTCAAATGTACAAATCAGTTTGCATCTTCTTTGTCTTTGGGCAGTACAATGTTGAGGAGTACTGCAAGCAATGTAGCCACTACAACCGGTGATTTGCCGAAGATCATCACAAAACCAGTCCGGGAAGCTGGCAAGAGAATCAACTTGCCTGTGAGATTCCCATTCCCCAGTGCTGCCGCAAGTCCCACGATGGAAGTATTGCGAAACGTCATATTTTGTGATGTGATCAGTTTCATTCCGGTCATGGCGATGGATGCAAAGACGGAAACCGTAGCGCCGCCGAGTACACAATATGGAATCGTCGTCAAAAGAGACGAGAACTTTGGAATCAGTCCGGCGACTAACAGGATCAAAGCGGCACCGCCGAGTACACAGCGGTTAATGACTTTTGTAGTTGCAACGATACCAACATTCTGACTGTAGGTTGCAGTCGGAAGCCCGCCAAGGAATGAAAACAGGATATTGGAGATTCCATATCCTACGATTCCTCCCTGAAGTTCCTGATCAGTCGGCATACGGTTCATACCACCGCTTGTGGTTGCAGAAAAGTCTCCGATCGCCTGGATCGAGTTGATCGCGAATAACAGGCCGATGGCGATACAGGCAGACGGCTCAAAACGAATGCCAAAATGCATCGGACTTGGGATCTGAAAAAATGATGCATCCTGAATTGGGGAAAAGTCAACCATTCCGAAGAACAGCGCAATGATATATCCTCCGATAATACCGATCAGGATGGATGCAAGCTTCCAGATGCCTTTCCCAAAATGATTTAATACTGTTACGATCGTCAATGTTAAGAACGCTACCAGCCAGTTTTGCCAGGAGCCGTAATCTTTACTTCCGGTACCGCCGGCCATATAATTGATTGCGGTTGGATAAAGGGAAAGACCGATGGTAAATACAACGGTTCCCGTAATCAGCGGTGGGAAGAATCTGCGGATACTGCGGATAAAAAGTCCCACAATAACGGCAACGGCACCGCCGACGATCATAGCCCCTAAAATGGCGGCTACATCATACTCAGCAGCAATGGACTGCATGCTCGGCACATAGGCAAAACTGATTCCCATGATGACCGGAAGGCCGGAGCCGATGGCAAAATATCTGGTCTTGATAAACGGAAATAATTGAAGCAGTGTCGAAAGGGCGGAAGTGACCAGAGCCGCCTGGATTAATACGACAGAGTCTGCTTCGGAAAGTCCGGCTACGCCGGATACAATGATGGCAGGTGTTACACAGCCCACGATCATTGCGACAACATGCTGAAGTGCAAGTGGAAATGCCTGATTGAAAGCAGGTACTCCATGCAGATCAAAAATAGTAGAGCGGGTTGTCTGATGTTTCATAAGTAAGGTGTCCCCCTTTATTTGAGATGGATCCTGGTGCCTGTAAGACCCTGGATTCCTTCTCTGGCTTTTTCTAGTAATGTGATCAAAGACTTCCTTCCGGGTGCTGATTCTGCAAATTCCACGGCCGCCTGCATCTTTGGAAGCATGGAGCCGGGTGCAAAATGTCCTTCTTTAATATACTGTTTTGCTTCATCTACCGTGATATCATCCAGCCATTTCTGGTCCGGAGTTCCGAAATGAATGGCGGCTTTTTCTACTGCAGTGAGGATGATCAGAAAATCTGCATCCAGTTCTTTTGCAAGCAGAGCACTGGCGAAATCTTTGTCTATGACTGCACTGGCACCTTTTAAATGATTGCCCTGACGGATCACCGGAATGCCCCCGCCTCCGCAGGCAATGACAAGATCACCGGAATCCACCATGGTCCGGATGGTTCCGATTTCAATGATCTCCTGTGGTTTTGGAGAAGCTACCACACGGCGGTAACCTCTTCCGGCATCTTCTTTCATAATGTAGTCATATTTCTGCGACATTTCTTCTGCCTGTTCTTCTGTAAGAAAACGTCCGATCGGTTTGGACGGACAGGCAAAAGCAGGATCATGTTCATCAACCGTACTTGTGTGATCATGGTTGCAACAGGAATATCTGTAATATTGCGATTCAGAAGCTCTTCTCTTAAAGCATTCTGAAGATCATAACCGATATAAGCCTGGCTCATGGCAACACAGACAGATAGAGGGGTATTGGGCTGCTGTGCGTCTTCGTGAGTCAGAGCGAGCATTGCGTTGTTGACCATACCGACCTGAGGGCCGTTTCCGTGTGCGACAACAACTTCACATCCTTCCTCGATCAGATCGACGATGGCGCGGGCTGTGATCTTGACAGCGGCCATCTGCTCCGGAAGGGTGTTGCCCAGGCGTTTCCGCCCAGGGCAATGACAATTCGTTTTTTTCTTGCCATTTTTATTCCTCCCCGACTGATGCGATTGTTTCTACCTCACATAAAACTCCTTTTGGAAGATCTTTTACAGCAACGCAGGAGCGTGCCGGTTTTCCTGTAAAATATTTTGCATAGATTTCATTGAATGCAGCAAAATCACCCATGTCTGCAAGGAAACAGGTTGTTTTTACCACATCTGTAAAATCCGCATTCTGGCTTTCAAGAAGCGCTTTGATGTTTAACATCACCTGTTCTGTCTGTTCTTCGATCGTGGTTCCGACCACTTCTCCTGTTATCGGAGAGAGCGGGATCTGACCGGAGAAAAACGCAATTTCGTTACAGATGATTCCCTGAGAATAAGGTCCGATTGCTGCCGGTGCATTTTTGGTTTCTACATATTTTAGCATAGCTTAGTCCCTCCTTGAATATAATCCATTTCGCATCGTGTTCTAGTATAACAGGTTTTACTCAAAAACTCTAGGTGTGGATTTCTCTTCCAGCTTCTTTAAGATATCAGCAGGATCTGCAAATTTTGCAAGAAAGATCATGGCTGCGATAATATACGGTTTGTAGCTGGCTTCTTTATAAAGTGGTGTTCTGTAGCGGTCGAATACGCTGGCATCGACTTCACCGGATTCGCAGCTGACACCTGTGATATCTGCAGGCAGACAGTGCAGGTAGAGCGCGTTACCGTCTTTGGTCGTCTTCATCAGTTCTTCTGTACAAGCCCAGTCTTTGTGCTGTGCGTTCTGTTCCAGAAGTTCTTTTTCCAGAGCATCGATTCCCGCAAAGTCACCGTTTCCATATAATTCAGTACGTTTTTCCATGGCAGCAAACGGCGCCCAGCTCTTTGGATAAACGATGTCGGCATCTTTGAAAGCTTCTGCCATATTGTTGGTCTTTGTGAAAGAACCGCCGGATTTTTTTGCATTTTCGGCAGCAACAGCTTCCACTTCCGGGAAGACTTCATATCCTTCCGGATGTGCCAGTACAACGTCCATTCCAAAACGTGTCATCAGTCCGATCACACTCTGTGGAACAGAGAGCGGTTTTCCGTAGGAAGGAGAGTATGCCCAGGACATGGCGATCTTCTTTCCTTTCAGATTCTCCACACCGCCGAATTCATGGATGATGTGCAGCATATCGGCCATTGCCTGTGTCGGATGGTCGATATCGCACTGCAGGTTGACAAGCGTTGGTTTCTGCTGAAGAATCCCGTCTTTGTGTCCTTCTGTCACAGCATCTACGACTTCGTGCATGTAAGCATTTCCTTTTCCGATGTACATATCGTCACGGATTCCGATGACATCTGCCATGAAAGAAATCATGTTGGCTGTCTCACGAACTGTCTCACCATGCGCAATCTGCGATTTTCCTTCATCCAGATCCTGCACCTCAAGGCCGAGCAGGTTACATGCGGAAGCAAATGAGAAGCGGGTACGTGTGGAATTGTCACGGAATAAAGAGATTCCGAGTCCGCTTTCAAATACTTTTGTGGAGATGTTGTTTTCTCTCATAAAACGGAGTGCGTCTGCCAGTGTAAATACTGCTTCCAGTTCGTCGTCTGTTTTTTCCCAGGTCAGGAAAAAGTCAGAGTTGTACATGTCTTTGAAGTTGAGTGCGTTCAGTTTATCGATGTAATCCTGTAATGTTTTCATAGTGTGATTCCTCCATATACTCAGGCTGTGCCTGTTGTGTTTCTTGTTATTTTAAAAGTTTATTTACAATATAAAGTCGGCAGTGCAGCGTAAACAGCGGCACATACGACCAGGTCTGCCTTCCAGGTCTTTTCATTTGGTGCATGAGCCTGTGCTTCTGCTCCAGGACCAAATCCGATACAAGGAATGCCGTTTCGTCCCATGATGGAAACGCCGTTTGTAGAGAACGTCCATTTGTCAGTCAGCGGGCGGGCTTTTCTCATCTTAGCAGTCTCTGGTGTTCCAATCCTTTCTTCTCCGTAAAGTCCCTTGTAGGCTTCTTCCAGAGCTTTTGTGACTTTGTGGTCTTTTGGAATGACCCAGGTCGGGAAGTAGCATTCGATCGGATATACCAGTCCGGTATAGGATGGTCTGTCATAGTTGTACATGGAAACCGTTACATCCTCCCCATATTTCTGTACGCTTGGAAGTGCACGGATCTCATCCAGACAGCTTTCCCATGTCTCTCCGGCAGTCATACGGCGATCCAGAGAAACAGAGCAGGAGTCTGCAACCGCACAGCGGCTTGGAGAAGTGAAGAAAATCTCAGAAGTTGTGATGGTACCCCGTCCTAAGAATCTTGCTTCTTCCCATTCCGGATTATATGTTTCATCCAGCATTTTTACGAGTCCTTTGATTTCAGTTGTCTCTTCGGCATCGTTTTCGTTCAGTGCACGGACATCCTGCAGGATATCAGCCATCTTGTAGATTGCATTGTCTCCACGCTCCGGTGCAGAGCCGTGACAGGATACGCCTTTGACGTCTACACGGATCTCCATACGTCCTCGCTGTCCGCGGTAGATACCGCCGTCAGTCGGTTCTGTGGATACCACAAATTCCGGACGGACTTTATCTTCGTTGATGATGTATTGCCAGCAGAGGCCGTCGCAGTCTTCTTCCTGTACGGTTCCGGTGACAAGGACTGTATATTTGTCACTTAAAAGTCCCAGATCTTTCATGATCCTTGCACCGTAAACTGCAGAGACGATACCTCCGAGCTGATCAGAAGTACCACGTCCTCCGATCTCTGTGTCAGATTCGAATCCTTCATATGGATCGAATTCCCAGTTGTCACGGTTTCCGATACCAACGGTGTCAATATGTGCATCAAATCCGATGAGTGTCTCTCCAGTTCCCATATATCCGAGTACATTTCCCTGCGGATCGATCTCGACTTTATCAAAATCCAGTTTCCGCATCTCTTCGGCGATCCGTTCAATGTGATCCTTTTCCCCACAGCTTTCACCCGGGAATTTTACGATCTCTCTGAGAAATTTTGTCATATCCGCTTCATAGTTCTGTGCAGCTTCTTTGATTTTGTTGAAATCCATTTTAAAATCCTCCTTGATAAACATAATGAATGAAATGGTTTCCTGATCTAACGTTCATTGCCGTCCCATACGATGGATTCGTAACGGGCAGGATCGGTATCTCCTTCGGTGGAGAAAAGCAGTACCCGGGAAGTTTCATCCAGGCCCAGGTGTTCTCTTAATTCCTGATATTCGTCCATGCACATGATGCAGGCGAGCGTTCCAAACGGTGCGGCTCCGGATTCTCCGGAAGTGACCGGCGTATCTCCCTTGATCGGTGCGGCGAGCATCCGCATTCCTTTTGCAGCGACCCAGTCCGGTGCAGCAACAAAGGTATCCACATGATTCTTTAAGATATCCCAGGAAATGGTGTTCGGTTCGCCGCAGGCAAGACCTGCCATGATGGTCGGCATATCACCGTCCACGATACGGATCGCTCCGTCTCCGGCAACAGCTCCTTTGTAAAGACAGGCAGCCGCTTCGGCTTCCACAACGACCACTTTCGGCGGGGTCTTGGGATAGCGGTTCGCAAAATATCCCTGAACAGCACCGGCAAGGGATCCGACACCAGCCTGGATAAATACATGAGTCGGGGCTTGGCAGCCGTCTTCATGAAGTTGATCGTCGGCTTCCATGGCCATGGTTCCGTATCCCTGCATGATCCACGCCGGAATTTCTTCATAACCGTCCCACGCAGTATCCTGCACGATGATACCATGTTCAGTTTTGGCAGCCATATCGGCAGCCATGCGCACGCATTCATCGTAGTTGCATTCTTCGATCGTAGCAGTGGCGCCTTCTTTTCGGATGTTGTTTAACCGTGTCTGTGTACTTCCTTTAGGCATCAGGACAACTGCCTTTTGTCTGAGCTTGTTGGCAGCCCAGGCAACTCCGCGCCCGTGATTTCCATCTGTTGCAGTAAAGAAAGTAGCCTGCCCGAATTCTTTTTTTAAAGCTTCGGAAGTCAGTACCTGATATGGAAGTTCACTGACATCTTTGCCGGTCTGCTGTGCAATGTAGCGCGCCATGGCAAAAGATCCTCCCAGCACCTTAAATGCATTGAGTCCGAAGCGATAAGACTCATCCTTGATGTAAAGTGAACCAAGTCCTAAATTTTCGGCCATGTGGTTCAGTTTTACGAGTGGTGTGACACTGTATTGCGGAAAACTTTCGTGGAACGTGCGGGCTTTTTCCACCTCAGAAAGTGCCATGACCGGAAGGTTGGCATCCTCGGTCTTCGGCATATGATTGACTGCCCATTTGATTGTCTCCATGTGTAAAACCTCCTTATAATCTGTTATTTTCCTGCATCCATATAACTGTAAAGTGTAAATTTAGAAATATTGAGAAGATTCGCAACCTTATCTCCTGATTTTGTGATCAGAAACGCACCGGCATCATTCAGATAGCGGATCACCTGGATCTTATCTTCCTTGGTCATTAAAGCCACCGGTTTTCCGACAAGTGCCACGCCCTGCTGCATCAGATCGTTTAACAGCTCTTCTACATTGCGTGTGATCGTCTGCGGCGAGTGAGGCTTGCTGACTGTGTAAGTATCTGTTTCCGGTTCGGTATGAAGAAGCGGCCCCAGTGCACTGTCTATCGTAAGAAGTGCTGTGATGTCATAGTTGATGGAAAAGATATAAGAAATCTGTTCATCGGCATCCCGTATGTAAAGGGTACTGGATTTCAAAATCCGACCGTCCTCCGTGCGTGTGAGATAAGAAAGTTTATCTTGTACTTTGGCAGCGTTTTTATGTAGAGTTTCCAGAACAATGCCGGAAGGTCCGTCACCGGACTTGCGGTTTGTCACCTGCCCGTTTTCAATGTGGACGATGGAGGTCTCCAGATTCTTGTTCAGATCATGAATGACAACTTCACAGGAAGTTCCGAACTGTTTTGCAATACCATGTGCCATTTGCTTTAGAAGCTTGAGTGTATGATCCATAGTCATCCCTCCCTTCGTGAAAAACATTGGTAAAATCTGTCAAAAACGACTGCTTCTAAACTCATAATATCATAAAAATCCATAAAATCAATAGTTTTTCTAAAAAAGTTTTAGAATGCCTAAAAAAGTTTTAGAATCGTGTTGCATTTGTGCAGTTTTGATGGTATTCTATAAACAACAAAGACAGTTCTGGAAGATATGTACAAAAATAAAAGACTTTCAAAAAAGAAAAGGAGAGGTTAGTATGCTTATTTTAGGAAACGGCAGGATGATCACAAGAGATGCGGACAATCCATATCTGGAATGCGGGGCAGTGGTGATTGACGGTACAAAAATCGTGAAGGCCGGTACGCTTTCGGAAGTGAAGGCGGCGTATCCGGACGCGGAGTTTTTGGATGCAAAGGGCAAGGTGATCATGCCTGCCTTTATCAATGCACACGAACATATTTACAGTGCATTCGCAAGAGGACTGTCTGTCAAAGGATATGACCCAAAAGGATTTTTGGATATTCTGGATGGGATGTGGTGGACGATTGACCGGAATTTGACACTGCAGGATACATATTTAAGCGCCAAGGCTACATATATTGATTCGATTAAAAATGGTGTGACAACGGTATTTGACCATCATGCAAGCTTTGGTTCCATCCGTGGTTCTTTATATGAGATTGAAAGAGCTGCGAAAGAAACCGGAGTCCGCTCCTGTTTATGCTATGAGATCTCGGATCGTGACGGGAAGGATAAGGCAAGAGATTCCGTTATGGAAAATGCAGAGTTTATCCGTCATGCACAAAAAGAGGATACCGGCATGATCGCGGGCATGATGGGAATGCATGCACAGTTTACGATTTCTGATGAGACGATGGAGCTGGCTGCAGCGAACAAGCCAGACGGCGTGGGATATCATATCCATGTGGCAGAAGGGATCGAAGATCTGCATCATTGTCTGAAACATTATGGAAAGCGGATCGTGGATCGTCTGATGGACTGGGGAATCCTGGGAGAAAAGACACTGCTTGGACATTGCATTTATATCAACGGGCATGAGATGGATCTGATCAAAGAGACGAACACAATGGTGTACACAATCCGGAATCCAACATGGGCAATGCCTGCGGATGTCCACCGACGATGGAACTGGTGCACAGAGGATCCTGACCGGACTTGGAACAGATGGATATACTCATGATATGACAGAGTCTTACAAAGTGGCAAACGTACTGCACAAGCATCATCTGTGTGATCCGAATGCCGCATGGGGAGAGGTTCCGCAGATGCTTTTTGACGGAAATGTCAAAATTGCAGAGCGTTATTTCCCGCAGAAGCTTGGTGTATTGAAAGAAGGAGCTGCAGCAGATGTGATTGTTGTGGATTATGACCCGCTGACACCGATGAACGGGGACAATACAAACAGCCACATTTTATTCGGTATGACTGGAAAACAGGTAGTAACTACAGTGGCGAATGGAAAAGTATTGATGAAAGACAGAGAACTTGTATTTATAGATGAAGCAAAAGTGATGGCAGACTGCAGACAGGCGGCAAAAGAGCTGGCTGAGAGGATCAACGCATAGGGAGGGCATGAGGATGAGTGAAGTTATGACACCGATGTCATTTGAACAGTTGGTAGACTGGGTATTACAGGAAAAGAAAAAAAGAGGAACCGTGTTCGGACAGCATCATGCGTACCGGGCAGATGGAACACATAACCGGACGATGTTCGGGCGTACTCTGGAGACGCCGATTGGACCGGCAGCCGGTCCGCATACGCAGATGACACAGAATATTGTGGCAGCCTACTATGCCGGCAGTCGTTTCTTTGAATTGAAGACCGTACAGATCATGGATGGAGAAGAGCTGGCGGCATGCATCAACCGTCCGTGTATCAAGGCAGATGATGAAGGATATAACTGCGAGTGGTCCACAGAGCTGACAGTACCGCAGGCAATGGAAGAGTATATCAAAGCCTGGTTCTTATTGAAAGTGATCGCCAGAGAGTTTGGACTTGGAGATATGAATGGATTTCAGTTTAATGTCAGTGTGGGATATGATCTGGCAGGCATCCAGTCCCCGAAGGTGGATACCTTCCTGAATTCCATGAAACACGCAGAAGATACAGAAATTTTCAAGCACTGCAAGGCATATTTACTGGAGCATGCGGATTGGTTTGAGCATGTGACAACAGAAGATATCGAGCAGATCCCGCCGGAAATCTGCAATTCCGTGACACTTTCCACACTGCATGGATGTCCTCCGCAGGAGATTGAACGGATCGCCATGTATCTGCTTACGGAAAAAGGATTCCATACCTTTGTAAAATGCAATCCGACACTGCTTGGATATGAGTTTGCGAGAAAGACCATGGATGAGATGGGATATGATTACATACAGTTTGGAGACTTCCACTTTAAGGATGACCTGCAGTATGAAGATGCAGTTCCGATGCTGACACGCCTGATGAATACGGCGAAAGAGAGAAATCTGGAGTTTGGTGTGAAGATCACCAATACGTTCCCTGTGGATGTGAAACAGAATGAGCTTCCAAGCGAAGAGATGTATATGTCAGGAAAATCCTTGTATCCGTTGTCCATTTCACTGGCAGCAAAACTGGCAAAAGAATTTGACGGAAGGCTTCGTATTTCCTATTCCGGAGGAGCGGATTACTATAATATAGAAAGAATTGTGGATGCAGGCATCTGGCCGGTTACTGTGGCAACGACTCTTTTGAAACCGGGCGGTTATCAGAGACTGACGCAGATGGCAAAGCTTCTGGACAAGGAGAATGCTCCGTTTGAAAAAGTGGACGCAGAATCTGCAGGAAAACTTGCAGAAGAGGCGGTGAAAGACCCGCATCATGTGAAGGCAATGAAGCCTTTGCCGTCAAGAAAGATGAAAAAAGAAGTTCCGCTCATGGATTGTTTCGTGGCGCCGTGTAAAGAGGGATGCCCGATCCATCAGGATATCACAACGTATCTGCAGCTTGTGGGAGAAGAAAAGTATGAGGAAGCAATGGAAGTGATCACAGAGAAGAACCCGCTTCCGTTTATTACAGGAACGATCTGTGCACATAACTGTATGAGCAAATGTACCAGAAACTTTTATGAGACACCTGTTCATATCCGGGAGATGAAATTAAAAGCGGCAGAAAATGGATATGAGGCGCTGCTTGAAAAACTTCCGGTGCCGGCAGTGACAAAAGCAGGAAAAGCGGCAGTCATCGGAGGCGGCCCGGCAGGAATGGCGGCTGCATACTTCCTCAGAAAAGGCGGTATGGAAGTTACGCTATTTGAGGCAAAAGAATCTTTAGGAGGCGTAGTACGTCATGTGATCCCGCCATTTCGTATTTCGGAGGATGCCATTGAAAAAGATGCGGAAATCTTAAGAAAGATGCAGGTGGACATCCGCTGTAATACAAAGGTGGAATCTTTGGAAGAACTGAAAAAGCAGGGATATACAAAAATCGTACTGGCAGTGGGAGCTCCGGTTCAGGGAAGCTTAAAGCTGGAAAGCGGAATGCCGAAAAATGCACTGGAATTTCTGGCAGAATTTAAACAGACAGACGGTAATGTTTCACTTGGAAAATATGTGGTTGTTATCGGAGGCGGAAACACAGCCATGGATACTGCAAGAGCGGCAAAACGAAACGCAGGCGTGGAGCATGTTTATCTGATTTACAGAAGAACGAGACGGTATATGCCGGCGGATGAAGAAGAACTGGTGATGGCCCTGGAAGATGGAGTGGAATTCAAAGAGTTATTGTCTCCTGTAAAACTGGAAAACGGCCAGCTTCTCTGCAAAGTGATGCAGCTTTCCGATTATGATGTATCGGGCAGAAGAGGAGTGACAGAGACCGGGGAGACAGTTTGGGTTCCGGCAGATACGGTGATCGCTGCAGTTGGAGAAAAAGTGCCGACAGACTGGTATCAGGCAAACGGTCTGGCAGTATCGGAAAAGGGAAGATTATATGTCGATGAAAAGACATTAAAAACCAGTGATGACAATGTCTATGCAGCAGGCGATGGTCTGTATGGACCGGCAACAGTTGTAGAGGCGATCCGGGACGGACGAAAAGTGGCTGAGGCAATTGCAGGAGAAGTGTTGGCGCGTGATTTTGATAAACTGGCAGAGGAAGAAAAGGTCTATGCCAAGAGAGGGGTATTAAAAGAGGAACAGAAAGAGACAAAAGAGGCAGGCAGATGCCTGGGATGCTCGACAATCTGTGAAAACTGCGTAGAAGTCTGTCCAAACCGTGCAAACATTGCCATTCAGGTACCGGGGATGGAAAAACATCAGATCATCCATGTAGATTATCTGTGCAATGAGTGCGGCAACTGTAAGAGCTTCTGTCCATATTCCAGCGCTCCATATCTGGATAAATTCACACTTTTCGCAACAGAAGCAGATATGGAAAACAGCAAGAATCAAGGATTTGCAGTCTGAATCAAGAGACTCGACGCTGTAAGGTACGCTTCTTTGGAAAGACCTTTATCTGGGAACCGGAGAAACCGGCAGGTCTTCCGGATGGACTGGGACGCATGATTGAAACTGTGTGCAGGGATTACTCTTATTTGATTCGGTAAAATCAAAGGTTGCAGGATCTGTAGGATTTCGGTAAAGTGAAAGGGGCTTCTGATGAAGAAGCCCTAAAAAAAGAAAGAGACAGCAAACAGACATGACAAGTATATGGAAATGGGAAAGCGGAAATCTACAGATCAAGAAGTCCCTCTTAGATGGACTGCAGATTACAGAGACAGCAAAAGAAGTGATCTCTGTAGTCGGAGCAGGAGGAAAAACAACTACAATCCGCAGGCTTACGGATGAAATGGAAAAAAGACAGAAAAATGTGGCAGTGACAACGACCACACGGATGAAAAAAGAACCGCAGTTTTTACTCGGTGCGGATGCAGAGCGCATTGCACAAAGATGGGGGCAGACTCATCAGGTGTGGTTTGGAGAACAGGATGATGATCCGGAAAAGGTCAGAGGTGTTTCAGAAGCGCTTCTGGATGAGGTGAGAAAGTATGGTCCGGATTTGTTTTTGATCGAGGCAGACGGAGCCAGAAGGCTTCCCTGTAAAGTACCGGAGTCGTGGGAGCCGGTCATCTATCAAAAAAGTACACGGGTGCTGGCAGTTTACGGTCTGGACGCAGTGGGAAAGACCTTTCGGGAGGCGTGTTTTCGTCCCGGGCTGGCAGCAGAAATTTTGGAGAAGAAGATAACAGACCCGATATCAGCATTGGATATCGCGCGGCTGGCACTTGAAAGCCGCGGCGGGAAAAAGAATGTCAAAGAAACCATGCGGTATCAGGTGATTTTAAATAAAGCAGACACCAGGCGAAGAAGACAGTTTGCGCAGGAAATCTGCCGGGAATTGGAAAAACGCGGGTTTGCAGATGTGACAGTGACAGCAGAAGGAAGGCAGGAAGAAAAATGAAGATTGTAATCAAAGGAGCAGGAGATCTGGCAACAGGAATTGCCTCTCGCTTATACCATGCAGGACATCAGATCGTGATGACAGAGATTGCGGTTCCGCTGACCGTGCGGCGAAGCGTGGCGCTCTCCAGAGCAGTTTACGAAAACGAGGCAGAGGTGGAAGATTTAAAAGGGGTGCTGGTAAAGGATGCTGCAGAAGCAGACAGAATCTTACAAAGAGGAGAGATTCCGGTACTGGTGGATCCAGAAGCAGATATTATCAGGTCGTTTCATCCGGATGTAGTAGTGGATGCAATCCTGGCAAAGAAGAATCTGGGAACCCGGATCACGGACGCGCCGTTTGTCATCGGTGTAGGACCGGGATTTTACGCAGGAAAAGACTGTCACTGTGTCATCGAGACAAAAAGAGGACATACACTGGGAAGTGTGATCTGGGAAAAAGAAGCAATCCCAAATACCGGAGTTCCGGGAAATATAGGCGGCTTTACAACCGAGCGTCTGATCCGTGCCAGTGCAGATGGAATCATGGAGCCTGTGGCAGAAATCGGAGATACCGTAGAAAAAGGCCAGCTTGTTGCCAGGACCGGGAAGCAGCCGGTCTATGCAAAGATGAGCGGAATTGTCCGCGGAATGCTCCAGAAGGATGTACAGGTCACAGAAGGATTGAAGATCGGAGACATTGATGCCAGATGCGAACCAGAGCATTGTGGTACGATCTCGGACAAAGCAAGGGCAGTCGGAGGCGGTGTGCTGGAAGCGGTATCTTTGTTTGGACAGATCTATGGAAATTATGGAGTGGCACTTCTGGCAGCAGGGGAAGCAAAACGGTTTGGAAGTGACAAGTTGTCGGAAAAATTTCAGGGAATCCCTCTTTATCGGCATGCACTTGAGAAGCTGGAAGCATTTTCGGGACTTTCCAGGGTGGTCGTGACCGCAAGAGAAGCACTGGCAGAAGAAGCGCAGCGCCTGGGGATCCATATTGTAGAGAACAGACAGCCGGAACAGGGAATTTCACATTCTGTCAGTTTGGCGCTGCAGGAACTGCTCTCACAAAATCCAGACCTGGAGGGTGTGTTGTTTCTGGTCTGCGATCAGCCGGGAATCCAGGCTGCTACAATCCAGAAGATTTTAAACGAGGGATGCCTTCATAAAAACAGCATTGTCTGTGCCGGATATGATGGAATGCGCGGAAATCCGGTATTGTGGGGAAGCACGTATTTTCAGGAGCTTATGCATCTGACCGGGGATACGGGCGGCAGACAGCTGATGAAGCAATATGAAGAGAAGATCCGGATCGTGGAGTGTGCGCCGGAAGAATTAAAAGACATTGACAGGAGAGAAGACATGACGGAATAAAACGGGGAGTACCCCAAAGGAGGTTTTCATATGCTGATGGTTCATGTAAATGGAAAAGATTATGAGGTGGAGCAGGATACGAAGCTGATGCGGTTTCTTCGGGATGATTTAAGGCTTACTTCAGTAAAGGACGGATGCAGCCAGGGCGCGTGCGGAACCTGCACGGTGCTGGTGGATGGAAAAGCCACAAAGGCATGTATCCAATGCTTTCCAAGCTGCAGGGAAAATCTGTAGTCACAGTGGAAGGGCTGAGTGAACGGGAGAAAGAAGTTTATGCATATGCATTTGCAAAGGTCGGCGCGGTGCAGTGCGGATTCTGCATTCCGGGCATGGTGATGTGCGCCAAGGGGCTTCTGGATCAGAATCCGGATCCGAGCCGTGTTGAGGCGGCGGCAACCATTCGGAATAATATCTGCCGCTGTACCGGATATCAAAAGATCATCGAGGCGATCCTGCTCTCAGCAAAGATGTTTCGGGAAGATCTTCCGGCCAAAGAGAACAGCGGCGTGGTCTCTGTCGGGGCACCGATCCTGCGTGTGGATGCAAAGGAGAAAGTTCTTGGAACCGGGCAGTATCCGGATGATGTGTATCTGGATGATATGATCTATGCCAGTGCGGTGCGCTCCGAATATCCAAGAGCAAAAGTGCTGGCGATCCATACAGAGAAGGTATTGGAATTAGAAGGTGTGATCGGAGTATATACGGCGGATGATATTCCGGGTTCTGTGAAGGTGGGACATCTGAAACCGGACTGGGATACAATGATCCCGGTCGGACATGTGACACATTATCTGGGAGATGCCATTTGTCTGATCGCAGCAGAGACACCGGAGATTCTGGAACGTGCAAAGGCATTGGTAAAGGTGGATTACGAAGTGCTGCAACCGGTGCTGGATCCGTTTGAAGCATTAAAAGAGGACGCACCCCGCATTCATCCGGGAATCCAGCCGGATGGAAATGTACTCGCCCATGAGCATCTGGTCAGAGGAAATGCAGAAGAAGTGATCGCCAACTCGAAATATAAAGTGACCAGACATTATGAAACTCCGTGGACGGAACATGCCTTTTTGGAGCCGGAGTGTGCAGTGGCCATGCCGTTTGATGACGGAGTATTTATCTATTCTTCGGATCAGGGAACCTACGATACCCAGCACGAATGCAGTATGATGCTTGGACTTCCGCCGGAAAAAGTGATTGTGGAAAACAAGCTGGTAGGCGGCGGATTTGGTGGAAAAGAGGATGTCAGTGTACAGCATCATGCCGCACTGGTGGCATACCTGACAAAGCGTCCGGTTAAAGTAAAGCTGTCCAGACAGGAAAGTATCACCGTGCATCCCAAACGGCATCCGATGTGGATGGATATTACCACAGCATGTGATGAGAACGGATATCTGACTGCAATGAAAGCTGTAGTTGTATCGGATACAGGTGCGTATGCATCTCTGGGCGGACCGGTTCTGCAAAGAGCCTGTACCCATGCGGCAGGGCCTTACAATTTCCAGACCATTGACATTGACGGAAAAGCCGTGTATACCAACAATCCGCCGGCTGGAGCATTTCGCGGATTCGGCGTGACACAGACCTGTTTTGGAGCAGAACGGAATCTGGATCTGCTGGCGGAGATGGTGGGAATCTCTCCATGGGAGATCCGATATCGGAATGCGGTGCGGCCCGGACAGGTGCTTCCAAACGGACAGATCGCAGATGCCTCTACAGGAATTGCAGAGACACTGGAGGCTGTCAAAGAGATTTATGAACAGGCGCCGTATGCAGGAATCGCCTGTGCGATGAAAAATGCCGGTGTAGGCGTGGGGCTGCCGGACTGGGGAAGATGCCGTCTGCTGGTGCAGAATAAAATGGTACAGATTCATGCGGGAGCTCCTGTATCGGTCAGGGACTTGGAACAGTCCTGACACAGGTGGTTTCGCAGACCGCTCAGATTCCGGTGGAGCAGATTTGGTACTGTCCTGCAAACACATCCAATTCTCCGGATTCCGGAACGACATCCGGTTCCAGACAGACATTGATCACAGGAGAAGCGGCAAAACGGGCCTGTGAAAAATTGTGTGAAGATTTAAAGACACATTCACTTCAGGAACTGGAAGGAAAGGAATACTACGGAGAATATCTTGCAAAGACGGATAAAATGGGCAGTGATGTTCCGAATCCGGTTTCTCATGTGGCATATGGATATGCAACACAGGTCTGTATTTTGAATGAAGATGGAACGATTCAGAAAATGGTGGCAGCCCATGATGTGGGGAAAGCCGTAATCCAATCAGTGTGGAAGGCAGATTGAGGGCGGTGTTGTCATGGGAATGGGATATGCACTGACAGAACAGTATGAGATCAAGGAAGGGCGTCCGGTTTCCAGATTTGGAACACTGGGATTGTTCCGGGCAGATAAGGTGCCGCATATTGAGTCCATGATCATCGAGAAAACAGGAGTAGAACCGGGATACGGTGCAATCGGAATTGGAGAGATCACATCAATCCCGACAGCTCCGGCGATCACGGGAGCCTATTATAAACTGACTGGTGAGTTCCAGACGAAGCTGCCGCTTCATGGAACACCGTATGAAAGAAAAAGAAAATAAAGAAGAAATGAGCAGGCGCTGATTTCTCAGGAGATTCAACGCCTGCGCGATTTACACATCAAGTTGTTTTTGAAAATAACTTGATGTATAATAAAAGAAAAACACAAAACGAGGAGGTATGAGATGAAACGAAGAAAAATCTGGAGTATTCTGGCACTGGCAGCATTGACAGGTTCCCTGCTTGCAGGATGCGGAGAAGTAAAAACAGAAGAACAGACAAAAGAAACAAAGCAGGAGGAAAAACCGGCAGAATTACTGGTGGCTGCTGCAGCGAGTCTGGAATATTCTTATGAAGAAGAACTGCTTCCTATGTTTGAAAAGGAAAATCCGAATATTACCGTAAAAGGCACCTATGACAGTTCGGGAAAATTACAGACACAGATCGAAGAGGGGATTGAGGCAGATGTCTTTATGTCAGCGGCGACGAAGCAGATGAATGCGCTGACGGAGCAGGGATTGGTGGAGAAGGACTCTGTGGTAGATCTTCTTCAGAATCAGATCGTACTGATCACAGCAGCAGATTCTACGCTGGATCTGCAGAACTTTGAGGATATTACCAAAGCAAATGTGATCGCAATCGGAGATCCGGAAAGTGTTCCGGTAGGACAGTATTCGAAAGAAGTGCTGACCAATCTGGGAATCTGGGATACAGTGTCTGCAAAGGCAAGTCTCGGAACCAATGTTACAGAAGTTTTAAAATGGGTAGAAGAGGGCAGTGCAGACGCCGGAATCGTGTATGCGACAGATGCAGCGACTACAGATAAGGTGAAAGTAGTGCAGAAGCACCGAAAGACAGTCTGGCAGAGCTGCAATTTATCCGGTCGGCGTGGTAAGCGCATCGAAGCATAAAGATGCAGCGGAAAAATTTGTAGAGTTTTTACAGTCCGAAGAGGCACTGAAAGTATTTGAATCCTACGGTTTTCAGAAGAATGCAGAGTAACTGGGGAAGGAGAGCACATGGAGATTTCACCGATCATTGTTTCTATGAAAACGGCTTCTGTGTCCATTGTGATCACTTTTTTCTGGGACTGGCAGCCGCATATGGCGTGGAGCGTATCCGCAGCAGAAAGCTGCAGCTGGTCTGTGACGGTATTCTGACGCTTCCTCTTGTCCTGCCGCCTACGGTGGCAGGATTTTTCCTGTTGTACATCTTTGGGGTAAAACGCCGGTGGGGAGATTTTTTCTGGAATTTTTCGGGACAAAGATTGCATTTTCATGGCAGGCAACAGTATTGGCAGCAGTGGCGATTTCGTTCCCTTTGATGTACCGTTCGGCAAGAGGAGCGCTGCAGCAGGTAGATGAAAACCTCCTTTATGCAGGCAGGACGCTTGGGATGTCCGAATGGTGCATTTTCTGGAAAGTATGGTTTCCAAACGCTATGTCCGGAATTTTGTCAGGCGGAATCCTTGCATTTGCAAGAGGATTAGGAGAGTTTGGAGCAACTGCCATGATCGCAGGAAATATTGCAGGAGAGACCAGAACGCTTCCGCTTGCAGTATATTCCGCGGTGTCAGCCGGAAATATGGAAGAAGCGTATCAGTATGTGTGGATTCTGGTGATCATTTCATTCCTGGTAGTGACAGGAATGAATGCAGTCACGCACGGATTTCAGAAATTTAGCCGGAGGTAGTACAGATGAACGTATTAGAAGTGAATTTTGAGAAAAAACTCAAGAACTTTCCCCTGCATATACAATTTCAGGCAGAAGGCGGATGTATCGGGATTCTGGGAGCTTCAGGCTGCGGAAAAAGTATGACATTCAAAGCGATTGCCGGAATCGAGACACCCGATTCGGGAAAAATCTGCCTGGGAAAACGGGAATTGTTTCACAGAGGTCATAAAGTAAATCTGCCGCCCAGAAAACGCAGTGTGGGATATTTGTTTCAGAGTTATGCCTTATTTCCCAATATGACAGTGTTTCAAAATATTGAAGCAGGAATCCAGGGAAAAAAGGCGGCGAAAAGAGAGCGGGCAATGGAAATGATGGAAAAATTTCATCTGTCAGAGCTGGCATCCGGCTATCCCGCCCGTCTTTCTGGAGGACAGCAGCAGAGAGTGGCCCTGGCGAGGATACTGGCTTGTGAACCGGAACTGCTCCTTTTGGACGAGCCGTTTTCTGCACTGGACAGTTACTTAAAAGAAGAACTCCAGTTTGAGTTGAAACAACATCTCCGGGAGTTTGGAAAAACGACAATCATTGTAAGTCATGACCGGGATGAAATATACAAGTTGTGTGACAGAACGATGGTGATGGGGCAGGGCGAAATTCTGGTTTCAAAAGATACGAAAGAACTGTTTGAACAGCCGGAGCGTGTTATTGCAGCGAGGCTGACAGGATGTAAAAATATTTCGAGAGCAAAAAAGTGTGGAATGCATAAAGTGTATGCAATGGATTGGGGTGTGGAATTGACGGTAGACCGGAAAGTTTCAGAAAAAATCACCCATGTAGGAATTCGGGCGCATGATTTTCATCCGGCGGATGCTTCGTCACATGATAGTGAGAATAAAATTCCGGTGGCTGTGGACCGCGAGGTACGCGCGCCGTTTGAGTGGACGATTTTATTTCGAAACAGAGAAAATCCGAAAGAAAATATGTGGATGAAGATGGAGCGGGAACAGACACAGATCCCGCAGTGGGTACAGGTGGACCCGAAACGAATTTTGCTTTTAGAAGAATAGGAGGATGTGAGAGATGTTTCATCCGACATTAAAAATTAAAATATATCAGGAAGATCTGGTATTTGGACCGGGACTGGTCATTTTGATGGAGCACATTCTGGTGACGGAGTCCATGAAGGATGCCTGTGGGGAAATGGGAATGTCCTACAGCAAAGGCTGGAAGATCATCAACCGGGCAGAAAAAGAACTGGGCTATGAGTTGTTGGAGCGCAGGCACGGCGGAAAAAGTGGTGGAAAATGTACGGTGACAGAAAAAGGAAAGTCCCTGATGAAGCGCTATCGCCAGATGGAAAAAGAAACAAGGGACTGCCTGCAGAAGAGCTTTGAAAAGTATTTTCCGGAATATCAAAGGATTCGGTAGATTTTCCTTTCATTCAGAAGTATAATAAAAAACAGGCCACAGAACAAAACAGTGAGCCGGAAATGGAGGAAAAAAGATGCCGAACTGGACAAGAGGACAGCTGAAAAACAATGCAAAGATGAATTTTTATAAAAATTACTGGATGTGCGTAGGCATGGCATTGATTTTGACACTTGTGCTGATGATGGAACCGGATGGACCGAAAAAAGAGATCATGTTGAAGATCAGAGATTACACCGATATTCTTCCTGCTTATGGATATCAGGCTGGTTGTCAAGTCTGTTTGATGGGTTGGGATACTGGTTTGGAGTATTATGGTCCGTTTTTTCATTGTTTATTGCATTGGTACTGCTTCTGATCAAGATTGTTGTGGGAAACGTGGTCTATGTAGGCGGCATTCGTTTCTTTATTCAGAACAGGAGAGAGAATCCGTCTGCGGGAACTATCTTTTTCGGATTTCAGAATGGAAATTACGGAAACATCGCATTGACCATCTTTTTGAAAGATCTGTATACTGCACTTTGGACACTTTTGCTTGTCGTGCCGGGGATTATCAAGCACTATGAATATCGGATGATTCCATATATTCTGGCAGAGAATCCGACAATGCCAAGAGAAGAGGCATTTCAGATCAGCCGCCGCATGATGATGGGGCAGAAAATGGATGTATTCGTATTAGATCTTTCATTTATCGGCTGGTTTATTTTAGAAAAGATTTCATTTGGACTGGCAGGATTATTTTTTGTAAGACCTTATTATGAGACTGTATTTGCAGAGCTGTATGAGGCAAATAAACAGAAGGCATACCGGAAGGATATATCCGGTAATATGAAAAGGGGCTGCATCAGGACTTTCATCCTGTGCAGCTTGAGAAAAGGGAAAATTTATCTAAAATTAGGTAATGTCAAAAATAAATATCTGGGCGAAGTCCAATGACCACAGATGCGCTGCATGTGCAGCCATCGTCTTCTGTTTTTGTTGATAGATATAGAATACCAGTGAATTGTGAATGAGATGTGACAAGAAGTGAAAAAATATCTTAATTAAATGTAATGAAAGTATAAAAAGGAGCTTATAGATTTTTTAGAATTAGGAAGTCTGATTGACGAGATGCATCGTGTTTTTGGAAACAGAGTTCCAGAAATCCCTGCGTGCATCGTACTGCTCCAAAAGCCAGGAAATCGCAGCATCCATTCCATCCTCGGTCATGGGAAATGTATTCTGTGTTTTTTGTTCGTCTGGTGTCTTTTCAAATGACCATGGCTCCGGATATACAAATACGAGAAAGTTTTCTTTTGTATCGTCAGCACAAAAATAATAGCGCATTCCAAAATGAGAACCTGAAAAGGGTTCTTTTTTTAATCCTTTGACAGGGATGAGTTTCTTATCGATCATGGTGTTCCCTCCTGAAAAGTTATTAACTATAGAGTAACACTGCATCAGAGAAGATGCAAGAATAAAAGGACAAAAGGAAAGAGCCACATTTCTGTGACTCAAAGGGGGAAAAAGTTTATGAAAAAGTGTTCTGTTCTTTTGAACAATTATAGTATAAAAAGAAATTGTGTAAAAAATGTGATATAAATTTGAATCTAATGTTAATAAAACCAAAAGAAATTGTGAAGCACTAATTTTGTCCGGCATTTTCTGCAAAATCAGTTGTGACCAGTTTTTCATAAGGAGCGCGGGCCTTCAGCTCGCCGGCGCTTTCCAGGATATCCTGGAGCAGTTCAAAGCTGTCACGTTCAAAGATCAGATTTTCTTTCCAGGAATCCTGCTCATAATAGCGGGATACGATGGTTGTGATCGTGGAAAGGTCTGTTTCCGGGAATTGCGGTTCAATGATTTTGGCAATCTCTTCCGGAGAATGTGTCTGTACGTAGTCCATTCCCTTTTGCAGGCATTTACAAATCCCTGAATAGTATCTGAATGTTCACTGATATAGCTTTTGCGGGCACTGAAAGCGGTATAAGGAATGTATCCGCTGTCGGTTCCGAGAGAAGCGACCACATATCCTTTCTGGCCTGTTTCCAGGGATGTGGCTCCGGGTTCAAATTCTACGGTATAGTCGGCCTGACCTTCTGAGAATGCGGCGGCAGTGGAACCAAAATCAATGTTTTGTACAATGTTCAGATCGGTTTTCGGATCCATACCGTGTTGCTTTAAGATATATTCAAAAACCATTTCCGGCATTCCGCCCTTTCGTCCGCCAAGTACAGTGCTTCCTTTTAAATCTGTCCACTCAAAATCGGGCCTCTCTTCTCTGGCAACAAGAAAATTGCCTGCGCGCTGGGTGAGCTGGGCAAAGTTTACAACAAAGTCAGAAGCGCCTTCGTTATACGTGTAAATGGAAGCTTCCGACCCCATAAATCCGATATCTGCTTCACCAGAAAGTACAGCAGTCATCGTTTTGTCGGCTCCAAATCCTGTGACGAGTTCCAGTTCAATGCCCTCTTGCCGGAAATAATCTTTTTCAATGGCAACATACATAGGGGCATAGAAAATCGAGTGTGCAACTTCATTTAAGGTGAGTTTTGTCAATTCCTCTTTGGAAGAATCCGGATTGCCGCCGGTCGGGGTACTGTTGTTTGAAGAGTGGCATCCCGTAAGCAGGATCATGGATGCGGCAAGAAGAAATGTGAGAATTCTTTTTTTCATAAGCACTCCATAGTTTTTAAAGATGTTACTAAAAGTATATGCCGGAAAAAAAGAAGCGTGAAAAAAACCGGTCTGAATGAAATCAGACCGGCATAAAATTATAATTTAAAATTAGTAGTTATCGTGGTCCTCTTCGAATGGATCATCATAATCATCAAAGTCTTCGTCTTCCTCAGTGTCACGTCTGGACAAGATCGTCAGGATCAGGAAGATCACTGCAAGTACAACACATGCGATCGCACTGTATAAGAGCATCTTGTCATCACCATGTTTCAGGAAACCGATCACGCTGCATCCGATATAAAAGAGCATCGGGAGCAGGAATGCAAAAATCGTATTGCTCTTCTGAAGAATGAGAAGAAGCAGTCCGGAGATCAGCATGCAAAGTGCCATGATGACATAGAAAGTACCAATGTTGGAATTACTTCCGGAGGTAATGCTGTCCAGTCCGCTGATCACTCCTTTGTATGTAAAGAAACCAAACGCTACGATAGAAAGAAGTCCGAAAATCACACGGAGTACCCGGAATCTTGGAGTGATGTAATCATCCTCATATTCTTCCGCGTCTTCGATTTCTTCCGGTTCTTCTACTGGCTTCGGAGCCGGCTTGCGTTTGTGTACAGACTTTCTGTCCGGATCAGATGCAAGCATATCCTCGTAACTTTTTTTCACTGCACGTTCACGTTTTGCACGTACTTTTTCAGAAGGAATATTACCGTAACGCTGCCCTTCTTCGGAAGGTTCCTGTTTGAATTCTTCCGGAACAGAAATCACTCTTGTTTTTGAATCTGCAGGAGCCGGGCGTTTTTTCTTAGGTACAGCATCAGAAGCTTCGGAATCAGGACGTTTTTTCCGAGGCGCTTCTTCAGAATGATCAGAGACCGGACGTTTCTTTTTCGGTCTTTCGGAATGCTCAGAAACAGGTCTTTCGGAAGCTGGACGCTTCTTTTTCTGTACAGGATGTTTTTGCTCGTCTGTGTGCTCAGCGATTTTCTTTTGTTCTGTTGCTTTTGTTTCTTCTGTTTTTTCTACAGGTGCTTTTGGCGCCTCCTGCTTTGGAGCTGCTTCTGTATGTTTTGCTACAGAAGCAGCCGGTTTAGGAGCCGATTTTTTTGCACGTTGTTTGTCAAGATTCCATTGTTTTTTGCAGTCTTTGCAGATTGCGTATTCGTTTAAAACCGGATTGCCATTTTCATCAACCCCTACTTGCTTTTTCTGTAAAATGACATCCTTTCCACATTTTGGGCATTTCATTATTTATATCTCTCCTTTGTATCACTTGTTGTGACTCGTTTTACCTACGATAAAGACATTATAGCATTTTGTTTGACGAAGAACAACGTTTTTTGTCAAATTATCGTGATTGGAGAGTGGGTGTGTTACTGAACAGTAACCGGGTGTGCTCCCTCTATGATTTTGGTTTGACGAGTGGAGTCTGATATTGATAAACATCATTGTAGGCATCAAGCTCGTCCTCGGATTCGGGCAGCGCGGGATCAGTCCGGTGCAGTCTGTGGAGGAAGCGGCATTTTTTAAATAATCATAATGGTCAATCAGTTCTTGATTTTTTTTCATTTCTTTTTGTGTTTCTTTATCCAAAATTATCACCTCGGATTTAGTGTATCCATGATGAAAAATTGTATTCAGAACAAAATGTGGTATACTGAATAAAAAATCAAAAGAAATGGAGTGGATAAATTATGAGATTGATCGCAGATACACACGCACATACAATTGCAAGCGGACATGCATACAGTTCTTTGAAAGAAATGGCATATGCAGCATCAAAAAATGGACTGGAAGTATTATCTTTGACAGAACATGCACCTCAAATGCCGGGATCTTGTCAGGAGATTTATTTTCGGAATTTTAATGTGATCCCGCGCGAAATGCATGGTGTGAAACTGCTTCTTGGAACGGAGCTCAACATTATGAATCCGGACGGAGATCTGGATCTTTCAGAATCTCTCTGCAGAAATCTGGACATTGTGATCGCATCGATTCATTCTCCATGTTATGGACTTGATCATACCAGAGAAGAAAATACGAAAGCTTATACGGCAGTCATGAAAAAGCCGTATGTTGATATTATCGGGCATCCGGATGACGGCAGATTTCCGGTAGATTATGAAGTGCTGGTTCAAACTGCAAAGGAGACAAAGACGCTTTTGGAGATCAATAACAGTTCCTTAAGACCGGATGGATTCAGAAAAAATACCAGGGAAAATGTGCTGCAAATGTTAGAATTATGCAAACAATATGAAGTTTGTGTGACAACGGGAAGTGATGCTCACATTGACGTGGATGCTGGAAATTTCAGCTATATAAAGGAAGTTTTGGAATTTTGCAAGTTCCCGGAAGAGCTGGTGGTGACAACAGATTTTAATAAATTAAAGGAATTTTTGAATAATTATAAAGAATCGTAATATTTCTTTAAAAAATTGAAAATTGTCTGAATCTCTAAAATCTCTATAAAAAAGTGGACTTTAAAAATTTAGTGTGATAAAATGTAAAAGTAGTGACCTGACTGACAAAGGAGAGGTAAGAGATGAGTAAAAAAATCAGAACAGAAGCAGTAGATTACCTGTTTGATGCAATCTTGAGTCTGAAGGACAAAGAGGAGTGTTATACATTCTTTGAAGATATTTGTACCATCAATGAATTGCTCTCACTTTCCCAGAGATTTGAAGTGGCAAAGATGTTAAGAGAGCAGAAGACATATCTGGAGATTGCAGAGAAGACAGGCGCATCCACAGCAACGATCAGTCGTGTGAACCGGTCATTGAATTATGGAAATGACGGATACGATATGGTGTTTGAGCGGATGGAAAAATAAAAGATGTGAAGAAATAAAAATGCCCGGCCAGTATAGCCGGGTATTTTTATTTCTTATGGGAAGAATCTTCGCTGGAAAACGTATCGATTAGTTTTTCAATCATCATTTTTTTTACGTATACGTCAAAACTCAGGCTGCAGATAAATGCCAGAATCTGAAAAGTATCTTTGCTGGTATCAGGAATCTCGGAAAATGTCTCTCCGGCAGTCTCCCAGGCAGAAGAAATATTTTCTTTGAGCGGTTCAAGCTGGCCTTTGCACATGGTGCAGATCTGCTGGTACATATCTGCAAGGCTGGAAGTATCCTTGTCAGAATCCTGACCAAAGCCGGCATCTGTCATCGGCTTTAACAGTGTCTCGATATCCTTGATGGAAAGAATACTTTTAAAATAGTAAATAAAAATCAGAAGGAGCAGATGATCCTTGGAATATTTCTTCTTAACAGGCGGCGGAAGCAGATTGTTCTTCGCGTAATTGTTGATCATGGTCTTGGTCAGAATCTTGTCATCTGCGTAGCGCTTGGTTGAAGAAAGCTGAGTATCCATAAATGTGGTCACCTGATCCATATATAAGTCGATATTCGGAATATCCTCGGGATGAATGTAGTCGATCCGGGACAGACTTTCCAGTATGCTGTTTAAAATATCATTTGTATCAATTGTCATATAATCACCTCGATGTACTTATTATATAGTAATGAAAACTAGATAGTCAAGCAGTATTTATTATTGATATATGATCATAACGAGAGTAAACTAAAAGAAAAACGGGAGGATTTCAGATGTTGAAAGCAGAACTCAGTCGATTTAAGGTAAAAGAAGGAAAATCCGGGAAAGTAGATGAATGGATGGCCTTTCTGAATGACCATATGGAAGATACACTTCTTACATTAGAGAATGAAAAAATGTTTGTAGAATCGATTCACCGGGAAGTGGTCAACGGAACAGAATTTCTGTATTGGTACTCTGTACAGGGAGAAGGCGGTACAGAGGTGTACGATTCAGAAAGCTATATCGATATCAGGCATCTGGAATATTGGGATGAATGTATCGATGATGATTATAAAGATAATGATATTCCGGCAGAAGTAGTGATGATCCCAAATAAGATCAGAGATGTTATGAAGTGAATACAGTCATTAAAATCCCGCTGTTTTGTAAGGAAATGGCGGAGATTTTTTATCTGTTTCCATAATATAGTTGACTTGAACGAAACTATGTTCGATAATAGAATCATGACAATTAAAGGAGATCAATTATGAGCATTTATGATACACTGAACGAACAGCAGAGGGAGGCGGTCTACTGCACGGATGGTCCGCTTCTGATCCTTGCGGGAGCGGGATCGGGAAAGACGAGAGTGCTGACGCACAGGATTGCATATTTAATAGAAGAAAAGGGGGTGAATCCATGGAATATCCTGGCGATCACGTTTACGAACAAGGCGGCCGGGGAGATGCGGGAGCGTGTGGATAATCTGGTGGGATTTGGATCAGAGAGTATCTGGGTGAGCACGTTTCACTCGACTTGTGTACGGATTTTGAGAAGACATATTGACCGCCTGGGGTATGATACGAATTTTACAATCTACGATACGGATGATCAGAAGACATTGATGAAAGATGTCTGTAAGCTGGTGGAGATCGATACGAAAGTATATAAGGAGAGAAATCTTTTAGCGGCGATTTCCTCAGCAAAAAATGAGATGATTTCCGCACAGGAGTATGCGCTGAATGCGCAGGGGGACTTTGGAAAAGAGAAGATCGCCAAGGTATATCAGGAGTATGAAAAGCAGATGCATGCCAATAATGCACTGGATTTTGACGACCTGCTCGTGAAGACGGTGCAACTGTTTGAGACTCAGCCGGATGTGCTGGAGAATTATCAGGAGCGGTTTCGTTATATTATGGTGGATGAGTATCAGGATACAAATACCGTGCAGTTCCAGCTGGTGAGTCTGCTGGCGGGCAAATACAGAGATCTCTGTGTGGTCGGTGATGATGATCAGTCCATTTATAAATTCCGGGGAGCCAATATTAAAAATATTTTGAATTTTGAACAGGAATTTCCCGATGCGACAGTCATCAAACTGGAGCAGAATTATCGTTCTACAGGCAATATCCTGGATGCTGCAAATGCAGTGATCAGCAACAATGTGGGTAGAAAGGACAAGCAGCTTTGGACAGATAATGGAGAAGGAGAGAAGATTAAGTTCTGCCAGTTTGATACCGGATATGATGAAGCAGAATATATTGCAGATGATATTGAAAGGGAAGTCAGAAACGGGGCATCTTACAATGATCATGCGATTTTATACCGGACTAACGCGCAGTCCCGTCTGTTTGAGGAACGGTTTGTGGCACAGAATATTCCATATAAGATTGTCGGCGGTGTGAATTTCTATGCGAGAAGAGAAATCAAGGATGTGCTTGCATATCTGAAGACCATCGACAATGGAAAAGATGATCTGGCAGTCAGAAGGATCATCAATGTACCGAAGCGAGGCATTGGCCTGACTACGATCAATCGAATTCAGGAGTCAGCGGCGTCCAGAGGAATCGGATTCTATGATGCTCTTTTAGGGCTGGATCTGATACCGGGGGTGGCAAGAGGTGCTGCAAAGCTGGAAGGATTTGTGGCATTGATCGAGTACTTTAAGGGAGTGGCAGAAACCTTAAGTCTGTCGGATCTTTTGCAGGAAGTAATCGATAAGACGGGATACATAGAGAGTCTGGAAGCAGAAGGAAAAGAAGAGTCAGAGACAAGAATTGAAAATATCGACGAGCTTCGAAGCAAGGTTGCGGTTTATGAAGAATCCTGTCTGGATCAGGATGAAAAACCGACACTTAGCGGATTTTTGGAAGAAGTCGCATTGGTGGCAGACATTGACAGTCTGGATGAGGAACAGGATTATGTAGTTTTAATGACACTGCACAGTGCAAAAGGTCTGGAATTTCCACATGTGTATCTGGCAGGAATGGAAGACGGACTGTTTCCAAGTTATATGACAGTTACATCAGATGACAGGGAGGATATGAAGAAGAGCGGCGCCTCTGCTATGTGGGAATCACAAGAGCAGAGCAGAAGTTGACCATGACCAGTGCTATGCGGCGGATGGTGCGGGGAGAGACACAGTACAATAAAGTGTCCCGGTTTATGAAAGAAATTCCATTGGAACTGCTTGACAATGGCAACCGTTCTTCGAAAATGTTTGAAGAAAGACAGGAGATTCCGAAACAGACTGCGTATACGCAGGCAAAACAGACCTTTAAGGCAAAGGCATTTTCTGCGGCTGCGCCAAAACAGTTTGCAGTCAGCAAAGAAAAGGGGCTGGATTATGGTGTGGGTGACCGTGTCCGGCACATGAAATTTGGAGAAGGAACCGTGACACAGATTACGGAAGGCGGCAGAGATTTTGAGGTAACCGTAGAGTTTGACACCGCCGGAGTGAAAAAAATGTTTGCCGGATTTGCCCGTTTGGTAAAATTATAGAAATTATGTGAATTTGGCATAAATCAGTAGTAATCTGAAAATGATAGTGTTATAATAATGAAAAGCAAACCTGTACGGCGGCAAGGAGAAAGGACGTGAATATATGAGTAAAGTTGAGGAATTGATCGCAGAGTCAAAACTGAATGAATTACTGAAAAAGAAAGATGATGAAAAAGTGAAAAAGACAGTCATCTGGGTATTGGCGATTGTAGGTGCTGTTGCAGCAGTGGCAGCGATCGCATATGCGGTATATTGCTTCTTTACACCGGATTATCTGGAAGATTTCGAAGAAGATTTTGATGATGATTTCGATGATTATTTCAGTGAGGAAGATCAGGTTTAATCAGAACGAAAAGAGAACAGAAGACAGGATGTGGTCGGAATACACTGCACCCTGTCTCTTTTTTCGTCAGGAAGTATTACAAAAACAAAGAAAAGATAAGGATAAAAGAGAATGAAAAAAGGACAAGTATTAGAAGGAACGATAGAAAAAGTGGAGTTTCCCAATAAAGGAGTTGTCACAGTTGCAGAAGAAGGCAAATCTGTGATCGTAAAGAACGGGATTCCGGGACAGAAGGTAAAATTCTGTGTGAATAAGTTTAAGCGAGGAAATGCAGAGGGGCGCCTGTTGGAAGTGCTGGAGAAATCTCCGCTGGAAACAAGAAAACCGGTGTGCAGCATTTTCCCGGTATGCGGAGGGTGTATGTACCAGACCATGTCTTATGAAGCGCAGATGGACATGAAGGCAGAACAGGTGAAAAACATTCTGAATGAAGCAGTGAACGGTGAATATCTTTTTGAAGGAGTGAAGGCAAGTCCGAAAGAATTTGCATACCGCAATAAGATGGAGTTCTCGTTCGGCGACGAGTATAAGGACGGGCCTCTGACATTGGGACTGCATAAAAAAGGCAGCACGTATGATGTGCTGACAGCGTCAGACTGCAAGCTGGTACATGATGACATGACAAAAATCTTAAATTGTGTGCTGGAATATTTTAAGGAGCGAAATGTCAGCTATTATAAGAAAATGCAGCATACAGGCTATCTGCGTCATTTGCTGCTTCGGAGAGGTGACCGCACAGGAGAAATCCTGGTCAATCTGGTTACAACTACACAGGAAGAACACGATATGTCTCCATTAAAAGAGGCACTCCTTAATTTGGAACTGGAAGGGAAAATCGTGGGATTTCTTCATATTTTAAATGATTCTCTTTCTGATGTGGTTCAGAGTGATGAGACCAGAATCATTTACGGGCAGGACTATTTTTATGAGAAGCTGTTGAATTTGGAATTCAAGATCACGCCGTTTTCTTTCTTTCAACCAAATTCAAGAGGGGCGGAAGTGCTTTACAGTACAGTTCGTGATTATATCGGAGATATCAACGATATGACAGTGTTCGATTTGTTCAGCGGAACTGGGACGATCGCGCAGGTGCTGGCGCCGGTGGCAAAACAGGTGATCGGTGTGGAGATTATCGAGGAAGCTGTGGAGGCAGCCAAAGAAAATGCTGCACACAACGGACTTTCCAACTGTAAATTTATTGCCGGGGACGTATTTAAAGTGTTGGATGAGATTGAGGAAAAACCGGATGTGATCGTCCTGGATCCGCCAAGAGACGGGATTCATCCAAAGGCTTTGCCGAAAATCCTGGATTACGGAGTGGACAAGATTGTCTACATTTCCTGTAAAGTGACCAGTCTGGCACGGGATCTGGAGATGATACAGGCAAGAGGATATGAGGTTGTGAAGAGTGTGGCGGTGGATCAGTTTTGTCAGACCGTGCATGTGGAGACGATGGTGTTGCTACAGAGACGAGATATATAGAAATCCTTGAATTTACGCATTTTGTGAGGTTTTTCAACTTCCATACCTTGGATATAAATAGTAAAGAAAAAAGGTTGGTGGACAGAATCACAGTTGTTGTGGCACTGGATATCGTTACGAAGGATACAAAGTAAATCTGTTATAAAAGTAAATAGTGGACTATCAAAAATTGATAGATTATAGGGATACTGATTTTGCAAAGAAACGGTATCCCTATTTTATATAGGGCATTCCAATAGGAGTGTCTTTTTTCATAAAAAAGTTTCAAGGAGGAAAAATATGGAAAATTTTACAGCGTTAGGAGCAAATGAGATTACAAAAAACATAACTTTTCAAGGAGAGATGCATAAGAAATTTTTTCTGCTTTATTTACCGGAATGTAGAAACGAAGATGTGTATCATCAGGCATTGATCTATTGTCTTGGAATCAGTCGAGATACACGAGAACATGTGGAAGAAATTTATGATTTTGAAACAGGATGCGTCAAAACAGAATGCATGAGTGCCGGATGGCAGACAAGTGGGAGTCTGAAAATCATTCGGATGGCATTTAATCTTTACTGCAATGGCACACCGACTGTATATGAAAAGGAAGGTGTAGAAGGTAAATTAAAAGAGTGTGAGCATTATACGGTAGAGGATCTGTTTTGTTGTGAGTATGCGCCATATTTCTGGCAGGCGATTCAACTTCGTTATCCAGAGTATTGCGGAATGTGAGGTGAAACATGTTAAAAATCAGATTACAGGGAACTACCAATGATATTAAGTGGTTCAAAAAAATATTGGAGAGAGACAAAAGGATTGCTCTTTTGGAAATTTCACAACTATTTCCGAATAAGGGAACGAAAAAATATTTTCGTGTGTATGCAGAGGTAGAAAGAGGAACGAAATAAGCGGAGGGAAAGTTATGTGTAAAGTAATCGCAGTAGCAAGCCAAAAAGGCGGAGTCGGAAAGACAACAACCTGCATCAATCTTGGTGCAGCATTAGCAAAAGCAGGAAACAAAGTGTTGCTTGTGGATAATGATCCACAAGGGCACTTGACCATAGGATTGGGATTTTCCAAAAAGCAGAGAGTGACACTGAAAACAGTTCTGGAAAATCAGATAGAGGAACTGGAACATCCATTAAAAGGTGCGATTCTGAACTATGGTGAAAATCTGGACATCATACCGGCCAATAAAACGTTAGGAATGATGGGGATTTATCTGTCAACGGTAGAAGAAGGGGAACTGGTACTTGGTCAGGCATTAGAAGAAGTCAAAGGAAAATATACGTATATTTTAATTGACTGTGGTCCGTCACTGGGGGCATTGTCAATCAATGCATTGGTAGCTAGTGACAGTGTTTTGATTCCAGTGGAATTGGATAAGTTTGCTACAGATGGATTGGAAGAGTTGTTGCGGACCGTGCGCGTGGTAAAGAAGAAGTATAATCCGCATCTGGAAATAGAAGGAATCCTTTACAATAAAGTAGAAAGCCGGTTGAACAATACGAAAATTTATCAAGAAGCAATTGAGACAGCATATGGGGAGCATGTGTATATTTTTAAATCTTATGTTCCCAAAACAGTACGGATTAAAGAAGCGCCCAATTTTGGTTTAAGCGTTTTGGAGTATGAACCGAAAAGCGAAAGTGTCCGGCAGTACATGTCCTTGATGCAGGAGGTAGTAGGAGATGAATAAAAGAAAAGCAGTCATTTCTCTTGCCGGGTATGAGGATATTTTTGAGGATTCTATGGAAAATGGGGAAAGAGAAGAAGTTGTCAGACTCCCAATCAGTCAGTTTCATATGTTTCGGAACCATCCTTTTCGTGTGGTGGACGATGAAAAAATGGAGGAAACGGTAAAGAGTGTTAAGCAATATGGCATTCTGATCCCAGGAATTGTTCGTCCGCTTAATACGGGAGGATATGAAGTGATCGCAGGGCATCGTAGATGGAGGGCCTGTGAATTGGCAGGATTGAAAGAAATGCCAGTGCTTGTCCGGAACATGACAGATGAAGAAGCTACGGTGATTATGGTTGATACTAACATCCAAAGAGAAGATATTTTGCCAAGTGAGAAAGCAAAGGCATATAAGATGAAATATGAAGCCATGAAGCATCAGGGAAGCAAAGGGGAAAAGTTTACGGCGGATTTGGTAGGAGAAGCTGCCGGTGAAAGTGGAAGAACTGTGCAGAGATATATCCGGTTGACAGAATTGATTGCAGAACTCTTAGATGCTGTGGATCACAAAGTGATTTCTATGAAAGTTGGAGAAAAACTATCCTATTTATCCGTGGAAGAACAAGGCTGGGTATGGGATTGTGTGAAAACGTCATCTGTACAGATTCAGGACAGACAAGCAGAATGTTTGAAAGCGCAGAGCAAACAGGGATTGCTGTATCCGGCCATGGTTCAGGATATCCTGATGAAGAAAACAAGGAGCCGGGGACAGGTGACGATTCCAGAAAAAAGGATTGCAGATTATTTTCCGGCAACTTACAACAAACAGCAGATCGAGGAAGTGATTTATCTGTTATTGGAACAGTGGAAAAAACGACAGGAAGGTGAGAAGGATGGAGAGCACAATAAAATTTGACTATTTTAGGGGGATGGAAGCGGAACAGTATACGTTCTATCGGATTCCGAAGGTCTTGTTTACCGCAGAATGTTTCCGCTCACTTTCCTGTGAAGCAAAAGTTTTGTACGGTCTTTTATTAGACCGTATGGGACTGAGTATTAAGAACCGGTGGTTTGATGAAGAGGACAGGGTTTATATTATCTTTACCGTAGAGGAACTTGCAGAATTATTAAACTGTGGAACTCAGAAGGTTGTGCGTCTTTTAAAAGAACTGGATGTAAAAAGTGGAATTGGACTGATTGAGAAGAAGCGTCTGGGGTTGGGAAAACCAAATGTGATCTATGTGAAAAACTTTATGATTCAGGAATTGACAAGGGCAGAAAAACAGGATTTAGAGGCGGAAACCCATGAAAATACACTGAATGGTGAAAATCACAATTCAAGAAATGTGAAAATCACAATTCAAGAAAGTGCAAAATCACAATTCAAGAATGATGAAAATCACAATTCAGGAAATGTGAAAATCACAATTCAAGAAAGTGCAAAATCACAATTCAAGAATAGTGAAAATCATCATTCAAGAATAGTGAAATCGGACATTCCAGAATATCCAAAATCACAATCTAATAATACTGAGTATAGTGATATTGAACATAATGAGAATCAATCTATCGATCTATCAGAGGGCGATGTGATGGAGCGAAAGAAACATTACCGAAACATGGTACAGGAGCAGATTTATTATAAGAGTTTGATTCAAAATCCACGTTATCAGAAAAATGAAGTGGACGAATTGGTGGAGCTGACTGTAGAAGTATTGATGCTGCCAGATGACAGAATGATTTGGATTGCAGGAGATGAAAAACCTGCGATTCTGGTGAAAGATAGATTCCAGATGTTAAATGATGCTCATTTCGAGTATGTATTGGATAGTATGAAGAGAAATACAGGGAAAGTTCAGAATGTGAAAAATTATTTGTTGACCAGTTTATATAATGCACCGTTGACTATGGAGCATTACTATCGCTTGGCAGTGAACCATGACTTGTATGGAGGCGGACAGGCAGGGTAATAAACGATTAAATTTGTGACACGATGTCGTAAAGTGAGGTGGACGATAGAATGAGTTGGAAAAATAGATTAATGAAAAAAGAAAAAAACAAGAGAAATAAGCAATTTGGAATAAAATGTAAAGAAACTAATCACCTGATTGAACTGTTGGGGATGCTTTGCTTATTTGGCTTAATGAATCTTTGGGAAGTTGTATTTCCAGAAGATACGATATGGAATCGTGCGATAAGCATTTTATTAGGTGGAGGTGGGCTTTATTTTTTTCAAAAGCTTATTCTGGGTTCATCCAAAAATGAATGAAAGGATTGAAGTGTAGAAATTAAAAAATTTGGAGAAAGGAGTTTAGAGGATGGCATATCAGGAAAGCGAGATGGAGTGGGAAGAATTTTGGGAATGGATTCACAATCTGGAAGACGGAAAAGTATTGGAGGTAACATTTGAAGCCGAATCATCATTTGGATTTTGTAAGGATTAAATTAATTACCGAGAAAAGATTATACAGTGAGGAAGAATTGACGTCATCACAGAAAGTAGTTCAATTTATTTCCAAAGAATTAGCAGAATGTGACAGAGAAGTACTTTGTATTTTGAATTGTAATGCAAAATGTCAGGTGATCAACATGAACGTTGTCAGTATGGGATCATTAACAGAAACACTGGTAACAGGACGAGAACTTTTTAAAAGTGCGATTCTTTCTAACGCAAGAGGGGTGATCTTAATCCATAATCATCCGTCAGGAAATTTCACGCCAAGTAAGGAGGATTTCCTGGTTACAACTAAAATGTGTATCGGAGGGGATATTTTGGGAATTGATGTGTGGGATCATATTATCATTGCAGGAGGAAGTGGAGAACGTTATTCTATGGCAGAACAGGGAAAAATGCAGGAGTTCAGGAACAGATGGAAAGAGGCGGGGGAGTTTGTGGCAGATCCGCTATTTCAGCCACCAGCGAAGGAACAACGTTTTGGGAAACACTTGTAAAAGATATCGTAGAAATGGTTTTGTAGAAATGCTTGAATCGTTGCTGATGTTTGGCTAAAATAGTTGTAGTATGAGAGAAAATTAGGAGAAGTGCTATGACATATTATGTAACTGGGTATTATCAAGGAAAATCAATTCTGAAACGGGAAGACCATCTCTTTTTTCTGAAATGTGAAGAAGCCGAAGCACCTACAGGGACAATGGTAGAAGTTGATGCAGCAAAACCAGTATCAGAACTTTCAGAGAAGGAACAACTGGAAATTTTTCAGATTTATACGAGGTAAAGCGGAATGGAGCGAATCAATGGAAACAAAGAAAGATATGGAAAGACGGAGTTCGAGCGGACGTAAGGTAACCTAAAGTAATCTAGTATAGAATAAATTAAATTTCTACTATATATTTTAAGGATAATGTATGGTAAAATAGTGTTATCTAAGAAAGGATGAACACTATGAGAAAAACATATCTTCCTCTGTCAGATGAAGACAGAGATTACCTTAAAGCATTATCCAAAAAGAGAACCATTCAGGC